>SAMEA104404106__coassemble_1283_pt1 | contig 19797 bp, 19 predicted proteins | sample SAMEA104404106__metabat2_high_PE_050 | metagenome-assembled genome bin SAMEA104404106 (sample SAMEA104404106) | Balaenoptera acutorostrata | reverse complement strand
CTATGCGGCCATTAAATTGGAAATCTCCTGCTGATTACATTAAGGCTTTTCTATCAAATGGTGAGGTTTTCTAATTTTGTAACACATCATTGACAAACCAACATGCGAATCAACTTTTCACCTTGCTTATAACGACAATAAAATCGTATTCTAAAAATAATTTTCAAGCCTTTTTCGCCTTAATGTCTAATTTTTCTCTCAAAAAACCGTTAAAACCCACAACATTATATCATCTACTCGCAGCAAATTGACAGCGAATAGGCAAAGTGTTATAATTTAAAAGATTATGAGGGAATTTGTGCCCAAAAATAGACATGAATAGAATATGAATACAATTTTTAAATAAAGGGTATTTTATTTTCAAATAATTTAGGGGGAAAGATTATGGTTGAAGATAAGGTTATAAAAAGAAACATTCCGTTCTCTCCACCGGATGTTGGTGAAGATGAAATTCAAGAGGTTGCAGAAGCACTTCGTTCCGGCTGGATTACAACTGGACCTAAAACCAAGGAATTTGAACGCCAAATTGCAGCTTTTTGCGGTACGAATAAAGCGGCTTGTTTGAACTCTCAAACGGCGTGCGGTGAAATGGCTCTTCGCATATTAGGCATAGGCGAAGGCGATGAAGTTATCGTACCTGCCTATACATATACAGCTTCTGCCTCGGTTGTGTGCCACGTTGGTGCTAAACTGGTTTTTGTAGATGTGCAGAAAGATTCCTTAGAAATGGATTATGAAGCACTGGAACATGCAATTACAGAGAAAACAAAGGTGATTGTTCCGGTAGATCTTGCCGGTGTTCCTTGCGACTATGACAAGATTTTTGACATTGTAGAGCGAAAGAAAGATTTGTTTAGACCGAGCAATGCCATCCAAAAAGCAATGGGTAGAATCTCTGTGAATGCGGATACTGCACATGCGTTTGGAGCAGAGTGGCATGGCAAAATGGCGGGTAGTATCGCTGACTTTTCTAGCTTCTCCTTTCATGCAGTAAAAAACTTGACCACCGCCGAAGGTGGTGCACTGACTTGGAAAACGATTCCAGGCATTGATGACGAAGACATTTACCATCAAATTCAGCTCTTCAGTTTGCATGGCCAATCTAAAGATGCTTTAGCTAAAACGCAACTTGGTGCATGGGAATATGACATCAAAGGTCCTTGGTATAAATGTAATATGACAGATATTACAGCCGGAATCGGTTTAGCACAGTTGAAGCGTTATCCGGATATGCTCGCTCGAAGAAAAGAAATTATCGAGCGATATAATGCAGCACTTATGCCACTCGGTGTAAAAGTTCTGCCGCATTATACACAGACACACACCTCTTCCGGACATTTGTATCTCACCAGAGTGCCGAATATCACACCAGAGCAGAGAAATGAAATCATCATCAAAATGGCAGAGCGTGGCATTGCCTGTAATGTGCATTATAAGCCACTTCCTATGATGACAGCGTATAAAAATATGGGCTTTGATATTGCGGATTATCCCAACGCCTATGCCCAGTTCGCAAACGAAATCACCCTTCCACTACATACTTGCCTTAGTGACGAGGATGTGGAGTATGTGATTGATAATTATGTTGAAATTTTGAAGGAATACCTATAAATGACAAATGAAAAATATACCGTACATTATGTAAGAACATGGGATGTTAGAGGACTTTTTCAGGTTTGCAAAATTTTATATGCCTCTGGAAAATCTATGGCTGATAAATATGGCTTATCGCACTGGGATAATTCTTATTTTAAAGATTGTATTATTGTTTTATTATGTGCGCTGAAGAACCAAATTTTCCTAGTCTATTTGGATTCTGTACCAGTTGCAACTTTTCAAATCAAAAAGATTTCCTCTTCACTCTTGTTTCAAAAACTTGCGACGCACCCTCGATATGAAGGCAAAGGAATTGGCTCTTTTTGCATGCAAAAAATAGAACAACAAGCTAAAGATATGGAATGCAATTCAGTTATTTGTGAGGTTTATGACAAGAGTACACATGCTATAAACTTTTATCGTAAAAAAGGGTATGAAATATATGGAAGAACAGATACACTAAAGTATCAGGAAGTGAAAATGCAAAAAAATCTGTAAGGGGTAGCAGAGTGAAAAAAATACTAATTATTGGAGCGGGCTTTTTACAATCATTTGTTATAGAAAAAGCTAAAAAAATGGGCTATTATACCTTAGCTGTGGATGCCGATCCAAATGCGATTGGTTTTCAATATGCAGATAAACATGCTGTAGTTAATATTGTGGATGAAAAAGCTTGTTTAGAGTTTGCAAAACAAGAAAAAATAGATGGAGTTTTAACAGCTGCAACGGATTATGGTGTGCTTACAGCAGCATATATAGCACAAGAAATGGGATTGCCGGGCCTACATTATAAGGTAGCTCAACTTGTTAAAAATAAATACGAGGTTAGAAAATGCTTGTATGAACATCGTGTGGATGATACAAAGCAGACCTATGAAGTGAACTCACATACGAATTTAGAGGAACTACAGTCTAAGCTTTCCTATCCTGTTATGGTAAAACCGTGCGATGGCTCGGGAAGTAGAGGCGCAAGCCGTGTAAACTCTGCAAAGGAATTGGCTCGGGCTTGTCAGTTTGCAATGGATGGCTCTATTACACATAGAGCAGAGATTGAAACATTTATTTTTGGGCAAGAATATGGCGCAGAAAGTTTGGTTGCAAATGGTGAAATACATGTTTTGGGTATCATGAAAAAGGAAATGACCAATCCGCCATATTATGCGGAATTAGGTCATTCTATGCCATGTGGATTACCTTCAGAATTAGAGAAAAAAGCCATTTCTTGTGTGAAAAAAGCGATAGAGGCTCTTGGAATCAACTTTGGTTCAGTCAATATGGATTTGCTGATAACCAAGGAAGGGTCGGTACATATTGTAGATATTGGCGCTCGAATGGGTGGCAATATGATAGGTCCCAGCGTTATACCTTATGGTACAGGTATAGATTACATGGGAAATATGATTCGCAACGCAGTAGGAGATCCTTTAGATTGGTCAACCAGTCCGCATTTATCGATAGCTACTAAATTATTAGCTTTTCCAAATGGAAAAGTCCAACAATTACCGGATTTCCAACAGTGGATGCAGGATAATAATGTTGAAATTTATCACCATTTACATGTGGGGGATATGATTCATGAATATCATACCAATTTAGATGGATGCGGATATATTATTGCGAAGCGTGAAGATGTTTCTGAAGCCAAGCGGGTGGCTACCGATGTATTAGTAAAAATTACAGAAGCGATATTTTAGAATAGGGATGGGAGCGAATATTTTGAATAAAACATCCGCAGAAAATTTATACGATGATGTAAAGCAAAAACAAGGTTATAACAGTATTTATCAACTTTATGTCAAACGAGCAATAGATATTATCCTTTGCTTAATTGCATTGCCATTTTTGCTACTGCTCATTATACCTATCTCCATAGCTATAAAAATTGAAGATAGAGGCCCCATATTTTATAGTTCCAAGCGACTGGGCGTAGATTTTAAAGAATTTGGGATGCTTAAATTTCGTTCTATGAAAACGAACGCTCCGGATTTGCGAAATGAAGACGGTAGTACTTATAATTCAGAAATAGATCCTCGAGTTACAAAAGTAGGACGGTTTTTAAGGGAAACAAGTCTAGATGAGCTTCCGCAAATTTTTAATGTGCTTTTTGGTCAAATGAGTTTAATTGGGCCAAGAGCTGGTGATGTAGAGTCAAAGGATACTTACCAAGAAGATGAAAAGGATAAATTATTGATTCGTCCAGGCATTACCGGTTACACACAAGCCTATTATCGCAATGGTCTTGGTGTCCGAGAAAAAAGACTATACGATGCATGGTATGCGCACAATGTGAGTTTTACTTTAGATGTGAAAATTTTCTTCAAGACTATAGCTACAGTGCTAAAACGCGAAAATGTGTATACAAATACAGATGCTGCAGATTACAAAAATAACGCTTCTGCAGCTTCTAAAAAATGAAATTTAGATTAGATGACTTTTTTCATTTTATTTAGGGGTAAATATATGGAAATTCTTGCTCTACGAACATATTATAGGCCTGAAATTACAGCAGGTGTACATCTGATGGATGATATTGTTGATGCTTTAGCGGATAACAACATTAAAACCGTTATTTATACTCCTATACCATCTCGAGGAGTCTCTAAAGAAGTTCGTAAAGAATATAAAAATAAAAAAATCGAGCTTTCTAGAGGGGATTTAATAGAAATACATCGTTTTACTATGTTTGCAGAAAATACTCAATTTGTTTTTCGAACTATTAGATATCTTTTTTGCTCATTTGTTGAATATTTAAAGGGAATTAAGGAAGATAATATCGATATTGTATATTGCTCTAGCACTCCACCGTTTTTAGGAATTGTCGGAACACTTATTTCAAAAAAACTTTCTAAAAAGTACAAAAAGAAAGTACCTTTTATTTATAATCTACAAGATGTATTTCCAGATTCTTTAATTAACACTAACATGACACATGAAGGCAGCTTGATATGGAAGCTTGGTCGTAAAATCGAAGATTATACATACAAAAATGCTGACAAAATTATAGTGATAAGCGAAGGTATGAAACGAAATATCCTAAATAAAGGTGTTCCGTCAGATAAAATCGTAGTGATTTCTAACTGGATTGACTTGGATTCTGTACAGCCTGTTAATAGAAAAGATAATACCTTAATTACAGAATTTGATATTGATACAAACATTTTCATTGTAGTTTATGCTGGCAATTTTGGAGATGTACAAGGCGCCGATATTATATTGAAAGCAGCTGAAACACTACAGGATAAAAATATCGAATTTGTAATTTTTGGCGGCGGCGCAAGATTTGTCGAGGCTAAAGACTATGTTCAAAGTCGTCATTTGCAAAACATAAAGATTTTTGATTTACAACCGCAAGAAAGAGTTTCTGAAGTATATAGCTTAGGTGATGTTGCCTTAATTACATGCAAGCCTGGCACAGGTAATGCCGGAATGCCCAGCAAAACATGGAGCATTATGGCATGTAATACACCAATTATTGCATCTTTTGATACAAAAAGCGATTTAGCAGAGGTATTGGAAGCTTCTAACGCCGGTAAATGTGTTAAAGCAGGTGATGTTACAGCATTGGAAGAAGCAATTTTAAATGCATATTCCTTATGGGACAAAGGTTCCCTACCAAAACTTAATTTGAGAGCCTACGTTCAAAAAAATGCTTCCAAGTCTGAGTGTACAAAGAAATATGTAGAAGTTTTAAAAGAATTTGAAGGTTTAGGTAAAAATGAATGATAGAAAAATCCATGTAATTCTGGTATCACCATTGCCACCACCTATTGGTGGAATAACTTCTTGGACAATGGACTACATAAATCAAATGCCATTGTTTGGTGTAGAGGTAACAAGTATTAATTCAAGCGTTATTGGAAATCGCTTAAATGATAATACGCACGTTAACATGGTGGACGAACTAAAGCGTTTCTTGACTATAAAAAAACAGATGAAACAGCAAACAAAATCTCACCAAATTGATGTAATCCACTATAACGCCTCTTGCTTTACACTTGGCATAATTAGAGATTTTTTGCTGTTACATTTAATAGCTAAAAAGATACCAATTGTTTATCATTGCCATTGCAATTTAGATACAAATATAAATAATTCAATTGCTAGATTTTTCTTTAGGAAAATTTCAAAATTTTCCAAGGCTGTTTTGACTATGAATCAGAATTCTTACAAATTAGCAAAGGAATTTTCTGACCATGTTTATTTGCTTCCGAACTTTATTGAACAGGTTTATGTCCAAAAATCGAATGTTAATAAGGAGCTAAAAAACATTGTATTTGTTGGAAGAATCTCTGAAGCAAAGGGTGTGCGAGAAATTCTTTCTGCTGCTAATGAATTATCTAATATAAATTTCCATTTTATTGGACCAGATGATTCAGAAATGTTACATGACTGCAAGCTGAAAAATATTATTGCTCATGGTGCTAAAAATCATACTGAAGTGATCGAAATGATGCAGGAAATGGATGCATTGATTCTCCCGTCTTATTCAGAGGGATTTCCGCTGGTTGTTTTAGAGGCTATGGCGTGCGGGCTACCCATTATTGCAACACCTGTTGGTTCAATTCCTGCGATGATTGAAAATAAGGGCGGAATATTGCTAAAATTGAAAGATAGTCAAAGTATTGTCAATTCAATTAAGGAAATAGAGAATCCTCAAACAAGGATTGCTATGTTGGAATATAATTTAAACAAGGTTAAGACGGAATACCTAAGCGATATTGTATTTAAACAATTAATCGATATATACATTGGAGTAAAAATATGAACTTGTTGGCTATAACATATAAAATAACAAATAAAATGATGCATGCATGGAACAAATTTATTGTAGCACCAATGAAAAGAAGCTGTTTTAATCATTGTGGAAAAAATGTTTATATAGGTGATAATGTAACAATTAGTGGATGGGAAAATGTGTCGGTAGGAAATGATGTTGCACTAGGTTCCAATTTGACTTGTTTAACAACACGGGCAAAAGTTATTATTGGAGACCATGTAATGTTTGGACCAAATGTTACTATTATCACTGGAGACCATGTGATTGATATCCCTGGGAAGTATATGACACAATTCACAGATAAGGATAAACGTCCAGAAGATGATCAGGACGTTGTTTTCGAGGGGGACAATTGGATAGGAGCAAATGTTACCATCCTTAAAGGTGTTACTGTGGGACAGGGAGCGGTAATTGCCGCCGGAGCTGTAGTTACTAAAGATGTGTCCGCCTATTCGATTGTTGGAGGTGTACCTGCAAATTTTATAAAGTATAGATTTGAGGAAAAACAATTGGATCATTAGTATGAATTTTTATATAGTTAGAAAGGTATTTTATGAAGCTGGTTTTTTATATTGATTGTATGCAATTAGGTGGAGCAAATCGTGTAATTGCAAATTTGGTGAATTATTTCTCCTCCATTGGAAATGAAGTTTTTTTAATAAATGATGTTCAAACTATTGATAGCAAAAACACATATCAAATAGATTCAAACATAAAGCGCCTTTTTTTAGATAGAAGAAAGAAAGAATATAAAAATGGCATTGAAAAACAGATATATAGAATAAGGCAGATCCGTCAATTTTTAAAAAGAGAAAAACCAGATGTTGCTGTTTCATTTATGGGACCGCCTAATTATCGTATGATATTGGCATCTTTAGGCCTTAAAACCAAAACTATTGTGTCTGTTCGAAATGATCCATACAAAGAATATGGAACGGGAATACATAAGGCGTTGGCAAGATTCCTTTTTGCATTTACAGATGGATGTGTATTTCAAACTGAGGACGCCATGAAATATTTTTCTAAGTCTGTACAAAAAAAATCAAAGATTATTTTTAATCCGGTAAATGAAAAATTCTATAATGTCCAACGTAAGCCCGAAAAAAAGAAGATTTTAATGGTTGGTAGATTACAACCTCAAAAAAATGTTGAGTTAGCAATTGAAGCTTTTTCACATGTTGTTGAAGATTTTCCTGATTACAAGCTATGTATTTATGGAGAGGGAGAATTAAAGGCAGATTTGCAGAAATTGTCTGAAAAGTTGCATATTGAAAAACAGGTTGAATTCTGTGGACAAACCGATAGTGTTGAGGAAAAGCTAGCTTCAGCAGCATTGTATCTTTTGACCTCGAATTTTGAAGGTATGCCAAATGCATTAATGGAAGCAATGTCGATAGGTGTTCCTGTGATTTCGACAGATTGTCCTTGCGGTGGACCACGGTCTTTAATAGAAAACAATCAGCAAGGTATTTTGATTCCTTGTAACGATGTTGAAGCGTTATCATCAGCAATTTTAAAAGTTTTGTCAAACGATTCATTACGCATGAGCATGAGAAATGAGGCTCGTAATAGAGCAAAACAATTTAAGCCCGAAATCATTTTGAACGAATGGGACGCTTACATAAAAAATGGAATATAACTTATCTATGGAAGGAGAAGAAAGTGAAAAAGCAGAAAAATATTTTAGTATATACTTTTTTATTTTTTTTAATTGGTGTAATAACATTTTCAGATAAAATATCAACCAGTAAAATTTTTTATTTTACCTCAGTAGTGTATGCTATTGCTTGCGTATTCTATATTTTTAAACGACGTAATGCTATTCGATTTAATTTTTGTTTGTTGCTAAATTTAGGCTTTGTCTTCTTTTTATTGCTTTCTATATTATGGCAAAAAACAGATTTATATTATAGCACTAGATTGTCTACAGAAATACTCATATTTATATTTTGTTTTTTGACAGTTCAATGGATAATTTCTTTGGATGATATACATAGAGCATTTCATTGTATTGTATTTGCAAATGTATTTAATTGTATATATCGGTTGTGTACAGGTGGCATTCAAGAGGTTTTAGGACATCTTAAATCTCAAGTTCCACTTATTGTTGGTGCAAACGATGTTGCTGTTGCTCTCGTTTTGACATTTGCGTTGACAATCTATTTATTTAGGCTTGAAAGAAAAAAAATATATATCTTATATGCTGGATTATTTTTAGCAGTAGGATTTATGACCGCTTCTCGTAAAGCCATAATTGGCTTTGCTTTAGTAATTATTATTCAATATGTTTTTAAAGATAATCATTTATTAAAAAATTTAATTGTCACTTGTTGTGTATTGGCAGTAGTTTTTTTAATTTTTAATAAAGTTCCAGTTTTCGCATATGCAAATGAGAGGTTACAGCAATTAGCAGATTTTTCGTCTGGGATGACAGAAAACGACAGTTCTTCTACAATAAGGCAACACATGATTGAAGTTGGGCTAGCGGCCTTTAAGCGGCGACCACTTTTAGGGTATGGTGTTGGTTATTCGTATCAATATCTCGTAGGAACATATCTTCATAATAATTATGTTGAAATAGGGGTTAGTCTTGGCTCTATTGGGTTGCTTCTTTTCTATTTTCCACACATATTGATTTTATGTAAAACTGGGAAAGTCTTATTCAATAGAAATGTGTGTATTACTATTTTGACACTTGTGCTTTCTTTATTGCTTATGGATTTTGGCGCTGTTACATATTTTAATAAGTTTGTCTTTATAATGCTTAATATTTTATATGTATTTGAAAAATGTGGAATTAAAGAGAAGTAAGATTGGAGAAGATTTGGTGAATCAAAAACAACGATTTGATAATAAGCTGATTTATGTGAATTTTATCTTGGCATGCAGTATTGTTATTTTGCATACTATAAATAATTCGCCTAAATTTATTTCACAGGTAACGGCAATAAATTATTTTTTTGATTTTGTTGTTGAATTGTGTAATATTACTGTTCCTTGTTTCTTTGCAGTGAGCGGCTTTTTGTTTTATTATAATTTTAAATGGGAAAAGTTACTGGGAAAGTGGAAACGCAGATTTTTTAGTTTGGTAATTCCTTTTTTTATCTGGAATACTATTATATATTTTTATTATTACGGTATTTCTAGAGTCTCAATGTTTGAGATGGAACCGATTATATTTTCATTTAAGAATTATTTAATATCTATTTTTAATTCTATAAATAGTCCACTTTGGTTTATTCGTACATTGGTGGTTTATGTAGTCGTTTCGCCCGCTTGTATTTTACTCTGGAGAAAAAAATGGATTGCGCAAATAATGATTGTAGCTTTAATAGCATCAAATTATATGGGCATTTCAACACGATTTATAAGTAATTATTATCTACCCATGTATTTGTTAGGGGCATATATGGCCTTGTATCATGATGACATTATTATTGGAATAAATGATAAAAATGGCAAATGGAAAAAGAGCTTTGGAATTGTTGGTATGTGTATAGTATCAGTACTTGCATTAGCTATTACACCTTTACAATTAAATGATTTATGGTTATATACATTGCGATTAACAGGTGTTTTGTCTTTTTGGTTTGCATTTGACGTTTTTAAATTTGATAAACCGCCAAAACCATATTTTTCAAATTCATTTTCAATCTATTTAATACATTGTATTCTTGTAAAAACAATTAAATTAATATTTTATTATATGCTTCCACACAGTACAGCACTTCTAATTTTAGAATATTTTTTGTCACCAGCGGTTGTTATTTCGCTAATTTTATTATTAAGCGAGGGCTTTAAGAAAAATAAGTATACATGCAAGATTTGGTCCGTAATGCTTGGAAATCGATGAACTTATAGTAAGGTGAAAAAATGAGAAGTATTAAAGAAAAAATAATTTATGGAATTCATAATCCAAGACTTGTTTTATTAAAATTTATCAGCGGTAAGTTTTGGAACAAGGTTAACGATGAAACTTATTTGAAATTTCAGTATAAAGCTTGGCTAAAAAAAGATTTAAATTTAAACCCGCCTCAAACTTTCAATGAGAAAATTCAATGGTTAAAACTTTATGACCATAATGAATTGTATACTACTTTAGTTGATAAATATGCTGTAAGAGAATATGTTAGTGATAAAATTGGCGCAGAATATTTAGTGCCACTTATAGGAGTCTGGAATACGTCGGATGAAATTGAAATTCAAACTTTACCCAATCAGTTTGTTTTGAAACCTACGCACACATCGGGAAATGTATATATTTGTAGAGATAAAAGTAAAATAGATTTTGACAAACTGAAAAAAGAAACTGATTACTGGCTATCGAGACAGTATTACTGGGGGAATAGGGAGTGGCCATATAAAAATGTTAAACCAAGATTGATTGCAGAAGAATTGATTCAGGATAACATTATTGATTATAAATTTTATTGCTTTAATGGTGTTCCTAAACTTTTATATATGTCAAAAGGATTGGAAGATCATTCTACTGCTGAAATTAGTTTCTTTGATTTGGATTTAAATCAGCTTCCCTTTGGTCGTAGTGATTATAAACCTTTTTCTACTAAAGTTGAAAAGCCATCAAATTTTGATGAAATGATAGAGATAGCAAAAAAATTATCTAAAGGTTTTGTTTTTGTTCGTATTGACTTATATAGTGTAAATGGCAAAACTTATTTTTCAGAATTTACATTTCACCCTTGTGCTGGATATATGCCATTTGAGCCGTCAAAATACGATCAAGTTTTAGGTGATATGTTAGATATAACACCATTAGGAGAAAAAACATGAAATATGTAACAGTTGTAACACCAACATACAACAGGGCAAACTGTTTACCAAATGTCTATAGATGTTTATTAAATCAAACATTCAAAGAATTTGAATGGCTAATTATTGATGATGGATCAACAGATGAAACTGAAAAAATTGTTTCTAAAATGATTTTAGAAAATAAAATTCCAATTGTATATAAGAAAAAAAAGAATGGTGGAAAACACACAGCTTTAAATTATTGTTATCAATTTGTTGAAACTGATTATCTTGTAATTTTAGATTCGGATGATGAATTACTTCCAAATGCATTACAAGATTTTCATGATACTTGGGAACAAATTGAGGATAAAGACAGATATTGGTGTATTAGTGCTCGCTGTATTGATAGCCAAACAAATAAATTTGTGGGTAATCCTTATTGCAATAATATTAATGCATTATCGGGATATAAAAAAAGAAGAGCTATTGCAAGAGCATATGGTGAAAAATGTACATTTAGGAAAACTAATGTTCTTGCTGCAAATCCATTTCCAATTTTTGAAACAACAAAATTTGTTTCAGAAGATATGATTTGGTCTAAAATTCATAAGCAATATGACCAATATTGCATAAATAATGTTGTTAGAATTTACCACACTGAAATGTCGGATGGACTTTCAAAAGGCAATATGCACTCTACACAAAGACACTATACGTATTATTATTTATCTAGATATATTGTTAATGAGGATTTTAGCCGGGTACTATATCAGCCAAGTGCTTTTTGGTATGTGCTTCATTTATCAAGATGTGCAATGGAGATAAAACTTCCTTATAATAAAGTTATGGTAGATGTGAATGGTGTTTGGAAAAAAATCTTAGTGACCCTTGGCTATCCATTTTCATGGGTATGGGTACATTGTATAAAGAAGCTTGTTCAAAGAGGATAATCGAATGAATTCAAAATTGGAAAAGTTAAAACAACATAAAGAAATTACGGGAGCTACTCTTTTTGTAATTTCAACGTTCTTTCAAAGAGGCTTGTCATTGATAACAACTCCTCTATACACTAGAATTTTAACTTCATATGATTATGGAATAGTTTCTACTTATAATACATGGTCGGGAATTCTTAGCGTAATATTTACCTTATCTATTGCAGCAAACGCTTTTAATACCGGGCTTATTAAATTTAAGGAGAATAGAAAAAGCTTCGTTGGAAACATGATTGTATTAACAGCCTTTTTAAATTCCTTGGGCTTTATTATAGTTACAATATTTCGAGATCCGGTTGAAAAATTTAGTGGTATTTCATATAAATTTTTTGCTGTGCTGTTTATTAATATGTTTTGTGATGTAGTATATGGCTTTTGGGGATTATGTGCTAAGTTTGATAATCAATATGTAAAGGTGGTTGTTGCTAATTTAACGCTTACAATTTTATCTATTATATTAACATTTACTGCGATAATAAATATTGATTATGATGCTGCTTTTGTAAAAATAATAGCTGGTTCCATTTTAAATTGCCTTTTTGCTGTCTTTATAGCAATTAAATATATTGTTGAGGCGAAGAATGTATTTTTGTGGAAGTATTGGAAATATGCTTTAACATTTTGTTTACCTTTAATACCACACTATATGTCAAATCATCTTTTAAATCAAGCTGACAGAATTATGATTACATCAATGTGTGGAGCAGAAAAAACAGGAATTTATACTATAGCATATAAAATGCCTGAAATACTTAATATTTGCTGGAGTTGTGTTAGTGCGGTCTATGTGCCCTGGTTATATAAAAAATTAGATGTTGGCGCTGATAAGGAAATAAAAAAAATTAATTCAATCATTTTGGGTTCCATATCAATAATTACAATGGGCATTATTTTGTTGGGACCAGAGGTAATCTGGGTTTTAGCTCCACCAGAATACCAAGAGGGCAAATATTTAATACCAGCTATGGTTACCGGATATTATGGCTTGTTTTTTTGTTTGATTTGTTCTCATATTGAATTGTTTTATAAAAAAAATTATTTTATTACAATTATTACAGTGATAGCTGCATTGACAAACATTACTTTAAATTATGTTTTTATACCTAAATATGGGTATGAAGTTGCAGCATATACAACATATATCGGATATACCATAATGCTTTTATTACATATTTTTAATATTGTAAGATTAAAACTTAATAAATATATTAATTTAAAACTTGTATTTGCTTTTTTTGTGATTAATTCATTAATAGGAATTTGTATGTTATATGTTTATGATCATATTATTATTAGATATATAATTTTGTTAATAATTTTAATAGTGTGCTTATCACAATATAAAAAAATAATAAGATTTTTTAAAATATTAAAGGAGAATTAAGTGTGAAAACATCAGAATATACAGTTATGTTGTTAACCTGCGACAAAAATGCAGATGTACTTCCCTATTTTTTTATGTTCTTTAAAAAATTTTGGCCGACTTTTGATGATGAGATTTTTATAAATATAGAGTCAATAAGAAATATAAAGGCGCCGTATTTACTTCAATATCCTTTAAAAACATACGAATGGGATGCTCCTTGGTCTGAAAGATTGTATGATTGTTTAGAGCAAGTAAAAACAAAATATGTGCTATTGATAATGGATGATTTCTTTTTAACTGATTATGTTGATGAGCAAGAAATTGATCATTGTTTAGAAATAATGAAAAAACAAAACGAAATAGCATGCTTTAACTTTGCGTTTTCAAATAGTCCGTATACAAAAAAGGAATTTGATAGATATGTATTAGTAGATAAAAAAGCTCCCTTTCGCATGAACTTACAGACTGCTTTATGGAACAAAAATCATTTGGAAAAATATATAAGAAAGCATGAGAATCCCTGGCAGTTTGAAATATGGGGTAGTAAGAGAATTAGGAGATATAATGAAAAAATATACCATTTAGATAAAGGGGGAAAAAAAGTATTTACATATCCTGTTGGAGGGGTTTTGGCAGGTGGAAAATGGCGTACAAGTGAATCAGTAAATTTATTAAAGGATAATGGTATTGAATTTGATGAAAACATACGAGGCGTTTATAATCCGGGTGACGCTCGAACAACAGAAATAAAACATAGAACGTTTTTAGAAAAGTGTTGGCAAGTTTTTAAGTCATTAATATAAAGATTAATATAGAAAAGAATGATTGAACAATGAATATTTTAGTCACAGGTGCCGCTGGTTTTATAGGTTCAAACCTTGTTTTGGAGTTGTTAAGAACTCAGGAAAATGTAAATATTATAGGCATCGACAATATGAATGATTATTACGATGTATCGATAAAAGAATATCGCTTGGGTGAAATTAAAAAAGAAATTGAAAAGCATCCAGACTCAAAATGGAACTTTATCAAAGGTAACATTGCCGATAAAACCCTTATAGATGATATTTTCCATGAATACGAGCCTCAAATTGTAGTGAATCTTGCTGCACAGGCGGGTGTTCGTTACTCAATTTCTAATCCTGATGCTTATATAGAATCTAATCTGATTGGATTTTATAACATACTTGAATCTTGCCGCCATTCATACGATGACAATAAAATAGGTGTAGAACATTTGGTTTACGCTTCGTCTTCCTCTGTTTATGGTTCTAATAAAAAAGTGCCGTATAGTACAGATGATAAGGTAGACAATCCAGTATCCTTATATGCAGCTACCAAGAAAAGTAACGAACTTATGGCACATGCATATTCCAAGCTTTACAACATACCGTCAACAGGACTTAGATTCTTTACTGTTTATGGTCCGGCCGGTAGACCGGATATGGCATATTTTGGGTTTACCAATAAACTTTTAAAAGGCGAAACGATACAGATTTTCAATTACGGCAATTGTAAGCGCGATTTTACTTATGTTGATGATATTGTAGAAGGCGTTAAACGAGTTATGCAAAAACCTCCTGTGAGAAAAAATGGCGAAGATGGACTTCCCATTCCACCATATGCAGTTTATAATATTGGAAATAGCAATCCGGAAAATCTTTTAGAATTTGTTGATATATTACAGCAGGAACTTATTCGTGCGGAAGTTTTGCCGGCAGATTATGATTTTGAAGCACATAAAAAACTAGTACCGATGCAACCGGGAGATGTGCCTATAACTTATGCTGATACTACTCCACTGGAGAGAGATTTTGGCTTTAAGCCTTCTACTAGCTTGAGAGAAGGATTGCGTCATTTTGCAGAATGGTATAAAGAGTTTTATATGAATTAAGATATGATTTTTAAAAAGAGGGAGATACGATGAGAGAATTTGAGGACCTAAAAATTGCGGTTGCAGGAACAGGGTATGTGGGGCTTTCAATAGCAACGCTTTTGTCACAACATCATCAGGTAACAGCTGTAGACATTGTTCCTGAAAAAGTGGACCTTATTAACAACAAAAAATCACCTATTCAGGATGACTATATTGAAAAATATTTAGCTGAAAAAGAGCTGAATTTAACAGCAACTCTTGATGGCGAAAGTGCATACCAAGATGCAGATTTTGTTGTTATTGCAGCACCAACGAATTATGATAGTAAAAAGAATTTCTTTGATACAAGCGCCGTGGAAGCTGTCATTGAGCTTGTTTTAAAAGTGAATCCGAATGCTATCATGGTGATTAAATCCACAATTCCTGTCGGGTACACAGAGTCGGTGCGTAAAAAGTATAATACCAATCGAATTATATTCAGTCCTGAATTCTTGCGTGAATCTAAAGCGTTATATGACAATTTGTATCCATCAAGAATTATTGTAAGTACAGATATAGATGACGCAGAACTCGTTACTGCATCTCACACATTTGCAAAGCTTTTACAAGAGGGCGCCATCAAAGAAAATATTGACACACTCTTCATGGGCTTTACTGAGGCTGAAGCCGTAAAGCTTTTCGCAAATACATACCTTGCTCTTCGAGTTTCCTATTTCAACGAGCTTGACACATACGCAGAACTGAAAGGTTTGGATACACAAGCTATCATTAACGGCGTGTGTCTCGATCCACGCATTGGTTCGCATTATAATAATCCTTCCTTTGGCTATGGCGGATATTGTTTACCCAAAGATACAAAGCAGTTATTAGCAAACTATGCTGATGTTCCGCAAAATATGATGTCGGCTATTGTAGAGTCAAACAGGACAAGAAAAGATTTTATTGCCGATAGAGTTCTCGAAATAGCAGGAGCATATGAATCAAATGACAACTGGGATGTAGCCAAAGAAAAAGAAGTTGTTGTAGGTGTTTATCGCCTTACTATGAAATCTAATTCAGATAATTTCCGACAGTCTTCTATTCAAGGTGTTATGAAGCGCATTAAAGCAAAAGGTGCAACGGTAATTATATATGAACCAACACTTGAAGACGGCGCTACATTCTTTGGCTCAAAAATAGTGAATGATATGGACAAATTTAAAGAAATGAGTCAAGCGATCATAGCAAATAGATACGATTCGGTTTTAGATGATGTACAGGATAAGGTTTATACCAGAGATATTTTTAAAAGAGATTAATTATATAGGAGTAATAGCAATGAACTTATTTAAAAACAAAACACTAATGATTACCGGAGGTACAGGTTCTTTTGGTAATGCTGTACTGAATCGATTTTTACAGACGGATATTGGCGAAATTCGTATATTTTCTCGTGATGAGAAGAAACAGGACGATATGCGCCATGAATTTCAAGTGAAAATGCCGGAGGTAGCTGGTAAAATTAAATTTTTCATCGGCGATGTGCGCTCCTTGCAGTCCGTTAAAGACGCAATGCACGGCGTAGATTACATATTCCACGCAGCAGCCTTAAAGCAGGTGCCGTCTTGCGAATTTTTCCCCATGGAAGCTGTTCGCACCAATGTTATCGGTACAGACAATGTGTTGACCGCTGCTATTGAAGAGGGCGTAGAGTCCGTGATTTGTCTTTCCACGGACAAGGCTGCGTATCCAATCAATGCAATGGGCATTACCAAGGCGATTGAAGAAAAAGTAGCTGTTGCAAAATCCAGAACTTCGGGTAAGACAAAAATTTGCTGCACACGCTATGGCAATGTTATGTGCTCTCGTGGTTCCGTTATTCCACTTTGGATTGATCAAATTAGAAATGGTAATCCTATTACTCTTACTGAACCTTCTATGACAAGATTTATTATGTCTTTAGAAGAAGCTGTTGATCTCGTTCTCTTTGCTTTTGAACATGGTGAAAATGGAGATCTTCTTATTCAAAAGGCACCAGCATGTACCATTCAAACCCAAGCAGAAGCTGTATGTGAAATTTTTGGTGGCAAAAAAGAAGACATTAAAGTTATCGGCATTCGTCACGGCGAAAAAATGTATGAAACACTTTTAACCAACGAAGAGTGTGCCAAAGCTGTGGATATGGGTAAATTTTATCGTGTTCCAGCGGACAACCGTGGCCTTAATTATGACAAATATTTTAAGGAAGGCGACGAAAAGAGAAATACACTGACAGAGTTCAATTCTAATAACACAAGAATTTTGGATGTGAATGAAACCAAAGAGAAAATTTTATCTCTTTCCTATATTCAAGAAGAATTAGATAACTGGGGTAAATAAAATGAACATTTTAGTAACCGGTGCAAAAGGTTTTGTTGGAAAAAACCTTGTTGAAAATCTCAAGAATATTCGAGACGGCAAAAATCGGACACGCCCCAATTTACATATTGATGCTATTTTTGAGTATGACCTCGAAAGTACAGCTGAAGAACTGAACGCCTACTGTGAAAAAGCAGATTTTGTGTTCAATTTAGCCGGCGTGAATCGTCCGAAAGATCCCGAAGAATTTAAAAAGGGCAATTTTGGTTTTGCATCCACCTTGCTGGATACGCTGAAAAAACACCAAAACACTTGCCCTGTGATGCTGTCTTCCTCCATTCAGGCAACGCTGATTGGCAGATATGACGGCGACTATGGCCGCAGTAAAAAAGCAGGGGAGGAGCTTTTCTTCTCTTATGCGAAAGAAACCGGCGCAAAAGTGCTTGTATACCGTTTTCCGAATCTGTTCGGTAAATGGTGCAGACCAAATTACAACAGCGCTGTGGCGACCTTCTGCAATAATATGGCCAATGATTTGCCGATCACGGTGAATGACCGTAACGCCATGCTCGAGCTTTTATATATCGACGATTTAGTGGAAGAAATGCTGGATGCACTTGAGGGCAAGGAACATCATTGTACTTTTGATGGTATTGATACAGTCCTTAAAGCGGATGGTGACTACTGCTGCGCGCCGATTACACATAAGGTTACGCTTGGCGAAATCGTGGATTTGTTAGAGAATTTTAAGGCACAACCAGAAACACTTCTTATTCCAGAAATTGCAGATAACTCCTTTGCGAAAAAGCTCTATTCTACCTATCTTTCCTATTTACCCAAGGAAAAAACTATTTTCCCTCTTAAAATGAATGAGGATGCTCGTGGTAGCTTTACGGAGCTTTTAAAAACCGAAAAATGTGGACAAGTTTCTGTGAATATCAGTAAGCCCGGTATTACAAAAGGTGAGCATTGGCACAATTCCAAATGGGAATTTTTCATTGTTGTGGCTGGCCATGGACTGATTCAGGAAAGAAAAATTGGCTCTGATGAAGTCATTGAGTTTGAAGTAACGGGCGAAAAAATCGAAGCAATCCACATGTTGCCGGGTTACACGCATAATATTATCAACTTATCCGATACAGAAAATCTCGTGACAGTGATGTGGGCAAACGAACAGTTTAACTCCAATCGTCCTGACACATTTGGAGAAAAGGTAAAGGCATGAATCTTCTGATTTTAGGCGCCGGCGGCCATGGACAAGTTGTCTTTGACCTTGCCGAGCAAACAAATAAATACGATAAGATTGCATTTTTAGACGATCAAGCAACAGGAGCATATGTGATAGGTGTATGTGCAGATTACAAACAGTTTAAATCTGCTAACATCGAAATGTATCCCGCCTTTGGCAACAACGAGGGTCGACTTGCGTGGGAAAATAAATTGGAGCAAGAGGGGATTCCACTTGCAAAAATTGTTAGCGATAGAGCCTATGTAAGTCCAAAAGCGAAAATTGCAAACGGCTGTGTTGTGATGCCTTTTGCAGTTGTCAACACCAATGCAACGCTCGAAAAGGCGTGCATTGTGAATGTTGGCGCTATTGTGGATCACGGCTGCCATATAGAGGCCGGTTGCCACATCGCGCCGGGTGCAATCGTTAAGGCAGAAAATCATTTACCATCTTGCGCAAAAGTAGATTCAGGCGAAGTAGTTGAAGCTCGTAAGTTTCTTTTAAAATAAACGGAGGCAGAAATGGAACAGAAAGCATCTTTTAAAAACAACGGCAAATTAAAGCTCTTAATCATCGTCGGCACAAGACCGGAAATTATCCGTCTGGCGGCGGTAATTAAGAAGTGCAGAACCTATTTTGATTGCCTTTTGGCACACACAGGGCAGAATTATGATTACAACCTAAATGGTGTCTTTTTCCACGATTTAGAATTAGACGATCCCGATATTTATCTCAATGCTGTCGGCGATACGCTTGGAGATACTATGGGCAATATCATTGCCTCCTCTTATAACCTCATGGCAGAAATCAAACCGGATGCTGTTCTTGTTTTGGGCGATACCAACTCCTGCCTTTCCGTCATCGGTG
>SAMEA104404106__coassemble_1138_pt1 | contig 21645 bp, 9 predicted proteins | sample SAMEA104404106__metabat2_high_PE_050 | metagenome-assembled genome bin SAMEA104404106 (sample SAMEA104404106) | Balaenoptera acutorostrata | reverse complement strand
TCAGGCGTCTGGCTTCTGATAGCAAGGCAATTTATACGGGGACCCCGGGGTTGAACGCATCGTTTTGTTGTTTTTATTTATTTTGGGTTTTAAAAGATAGTTTGTTTTTAGCTCACTGAAATACAAAAAATTTCTGTCTTCTGTCATCTGTCTTCTGTCTTCAGGTTCGGGGACCCCGATCCGTTGCGGAGCTTTGTTGTTTTTATTTATTTTTTGGTTTTAGATGTGAGTTTGTTTTTGGTTCATAACCTTCCATTTTTACCCCTAATTACTGAATAACTTATACCAAAATAACATTTATAAAATGTTAATAATATGTTAGAATTTGCACGTTTTTTAACTCAAAGGAGATGATAATGGCAACAATTCTGCTAGCAGGCCAACCAATTCAAACTAATGGCCAATTACCTACTATTAACACTCAAGCCCCAGACTTTACCCTCGTAGCAACAGATTTAAGCGAAAAAAAACTCAATGATTTTAAAGGTTCCCGCCTTGTTTTAAATATTTTCCCAAGTATTGATACCGGCATTTGTGCCACATCTGTTCGTAAATTTAATCAAGAAATGTCTAACTTAGAAAATACTCAAGTACTTTGTATTTCTAAGGATCTTCCTTTTGCCCAACAACGTTTTTGTGGAGCGGAAGGATTAGATAAAGTCATCACTTTATCTGATTTCCGTGGTAACTTTGGTAAAAATTATCAATGTGAAATTCTCGATGGACCACTTGCTGGTTTGCTATCTAGAGCTGTAATTATTTTAGATGAAAATGGTAAAGTAATTTACACAGAACAGGTTCCTGATATTAAACAAGAACCAAATTACGAAGAAGCCTTAAAAATTTTAAAATAACAATTAATCCTCTCAAGTTGATATTTAATGCCTGTCTTTCCACAGGCATTTTTTTATAGACAAAATTAATAATGCAAAAAAAACCACATCCAATAAAAGATGTGGTTGAGATTAAAATAAGAAGGTAAATTTAAATATTAATAAACAACAACCAATGATATTAACGCACAGCTAAATCAAAACGATCATTATTCATTACTTTTGTCCAAGCTTGAACAAAATCTTGGATAAATTTTTCTTTATTATCATCCTGTGCATAAAGTTCACAATAAGCACGTAAAATTGAATTAGAACCAAATACTAAGTCAACACGTGTTGCGGTGAATTTTTGCTTGCCGGTTTTTCTTTCAACTAGAGCATATAGATTATCATCAAGAACTTCCCAACTATAATTCATATCTGTTAAATTCACAAAGAAATCATTAGTTAAAGCGCCAACATTATCAGTCAAGACGCCATTTGGACTATTTTCAAAGTTTGCACCTAAAACGCGCATCCCCCCAACTAAAAGCGTCATTTCAACAGCGGTTAAGCCTAATAACTGCGCCTTATCTAACAATAATTCTTCAGGCTGAACAGCATATTTGGTTTTAACAAAGTTTCTAAAACCATCATGTAAAGGCTCTAATACTTCAAAAGACTGAATATCGGTCATTTCCTGTAAAGCATCTCCACGTCCACTCATAAAAGGTACAGGAATATTAAAACCGGCTTTAGCAATAGCATTTTCTAGAGCAACAACACCTCCAAGTACAATTAAGTCCGCTAAACTTACCGGAATATCTGTATCCAGTTTAATTTGTGTTAAAGCTTCAAGTACTTTATGTAATTTCTCAGGTTCATTTGCTAGCCAATCTTTTTGTGGTGCTAAAGCTATTCGAGCACCATTTGCACCACCTCGGTAGTCGGAACCTCGGAATGTTCTTGCGCTATCCCAAGCTGTTGTTAATAAATCTGTATTTGAAATACCACTTGCCTTAATTTTTTCTTTAAGTGTAGTAATTTGCTCATCAGTTAACATAACACCTGTTGGAATAACATCTTGCCAAATAAGATCTTCATCAGGCACATCAGTACCAAGATAACGAGATTTAGGGCCTAAATCACGATGAGTTAATTTAAACCAAGCTCTTGCAAACATCTCACTAAAATATTCTTGATCTTCTGCAAAGCGTTGCGAAATTTTGTTATAAACTGGATCAATTTTTAATGCCATATCCGCATCAGTCATAATTGGCATACGACGCTTATTTGGATTATGTGCATCTAATGGTTTATCTTCTTCTTTAATGTACATTGGTTCCCATTGCCATGCCCCAGCAGGTGATTTTTTTAACCACCAATCATGATTCATTAACAATTTAAAGAAGCCATTGTCCCATTGTGTTGGGTTGGTGGTCCAAGCGCCTTCAATGCCGCTGGTGACTGTATCTTCTGAATGTCCCTTTCCTTTACTGTTGATCCAACCTAATCCTTGGTTGTTAACATCAGCAGCTTCAGGTTCCTTACCAACTAAAGATACATCCCCATTACCATGGCATTTTCCAACGGTATGGCCACCAGCAATTAGTGCAACCGTTTCTTCATCATTCATTGCCATTCGAGCAAAAGTAACTCGAATATCCTGTGCTGTCCGTAATGGATCTGGCTTACCGCCAACCCCTTCCGGATTTACATAAATTAGCCCCATTAATACAGCAGCCAGTGGATTTTCTAATTCTTCACGATTTTTTTCATCACCGTAACGTTTATTTCCTGCTGTAAGCCATTCTTGTTCTTCCCCCCAATAAATATCTTTTTCTGGGTGCCAAATATCTTCACGACCACCGGCAAAACCAAAGGTTTTTAATCCCATTGATTCGTAAGCCATATTCCCCGCTAAAATAATTAAATCTGCCCAAGAAATAGCATTACCATATTTCTTTTTAATCGGAAATAATAAACGACGCGCTTTATCAAGGTTCGCATTATCTGGCCAAGAATTAAGAGGCGCAAAACGTTGATTACCCGTATTTGAGCCACCACGGCCATCAGTTACTCGATAAGTTCCTGCTGAGTGCCACGCCATACGAACCATTAAGCCACCATAATGCCCCCAGTCAGCTGGCCACCATTCTTGACTTTCTGTCATTAAATTTTTTAAATCTATTTTTAAGGCTTCAAGATCTAATTTTTTAAATTCTTCCGCATAATTAAAGTTTTTATCATAAGGATTAGTTTTAACATCATGTTGATGCAAAATATCTAGATTTAAGGCATTCGGCCAAAAACTCATTACAGTTTGATCAGCTTCTGAACTACAGCCATGAGCAATAGGACAGCCAGAGACTTTCGCCATTGCTTTATGATCTACAGGGCATTTTGATTGGGTTGACATATTTTCTCCAAAAATAATAGATAACAAACAATTAAAATAAAAATTATGTACGGCTTAATCACAACGGCGATATGTTAAACCTATTAATAATTTAAAACAATACGGTAAAAACCTATTAATTTTATAGATAAAAACTTCTTTTATTCTGCTTCTATTTTTAATTTATTGAAATATAAAGAATTTTATTTAGCAAAAGAATTAAAAAAAAGACTGACTTTTGTTCTATACAAAAATCAGTCTTTTAAATTAATGCTTTTTTTCACTAAAAAATTAGAAAATATTCCTTATTTTAGCTATTTCAAGCTTAATGCTTAAAAATTACCATTGGAAACCAACGCCAACACCTGTCGCAAAGTTACGTTGAGAGTCAGAAGAGAAAGAACCTTTCACAATCCATTTTCCATTATCTGAAATTCTCGATACCCCAACAGCGATAGCTTGTTGATCTTTATAAGATCCCATAGCGGCACTTACCATACTCTTACCAGAGCGGAAGGCCTGCGGTAAACTTGCAATAGCCACCGAAGCGGCACTTCCTGCACGTGCTTCTTTGCGGTTTTTATTTACTGCATCTTGTAAGTTATTCACTTTGATATTTACCGCATGTAATTGGCTACCATTGACGGCATCAGTAGAGGTTTCAGAAACACTTCCCGGCGCCACATTGGTAATATGCTGTGGTTTGTCGCCTTTCGCTTTAATGGTGTTTTCATTTACACGTTCAAACTCAGAGTCTCCGCAGTTTTCACATTTAATGGTGAGATCTCCTTGCGTAATATCACCTTCATCAACAACTTGACCACCTTGCTCAATTACAATACCGTTACTTCCTTTTACTTTATGAATGGCATCTTTATTTAATTTCGTGTTTTCAAGATAATTAATATCTTTGCTATTTTTAGCAATACTATCTGTATTATTTTTAATATTGCCTTCATTTACTGTTACACGATCACCTAAATTATTGATTTCCTTTTCATTAGCTAAAGTTTTATCGGCATTATCTTTGACTTTTTCATCTAAAGCTTTAAGGTTTTTCGCAGCACTATTGTCCGCTTTAATATAATTACCATCATTGGCTACACGAGTTTCAGTAAATAAGGTTTTACCTTTTACTAAGCCATTACTATTGGCATCTACTTTGCCATCACCTAATTTATCTTCCCAAGCCGTTTTACTACTACCTTCAATATTGGAAGCATCTTTTTTAGCATAAGAATCTAACTCAGTTTTTGTTGCTACACCGGAAAGATCAACATTGACCGCATAGGTTTTCGCATCGCCATCTGTACTTTCAGTGACCGTTGTATTTTTACCCGCAACGACTTTTACCGAATCTTTTGCAAGATTTTTAATAACCGTTTTACCCGTTTCTGTAATATTAGATAAATTGTTATCTGCCGTTTTATCAGCTAAGGCTTTTAATTGCCCTTCTGTGGCAGCAACAGAAGCACGTTCTCCTTCTCCAGTTTGAGCATTATAAGTTGTATTGGCTAAGCCTTTAATTTCATTATTGGCTTTATCTGCCACAATAGTGCCAACGCTGACTTTATCAAAGTTAACATCTTTTGCTGTTGCAATCGTTGTTTCTCCAGTTGTCTTATTTTTCGTTATAACAATATTGTCACCCTGTTTTATAGCATCTTGTGCTGCTTTTTTCACAGCTGTTGCATCAACATTAACAGTCACATCACCCGTTGTAATATCCCCTTGATCTACAGTAGCAAGGCCTGAACCTTTAATTTCGTGTATAGAAGATTTATCCAACTTGTTATTGGTGATATTTGTAATCGCCTCTGAATTTTTAGTAATATTATCGGCATTTTCTTTAACTTTACCGTCAAGTGCCTCTAAGTTTTTCGCTGCACTATTCGCTGCTTTAATATAATTACCATCCTTAGTAACACGGGTTTCATTAAATACGGTCTTCCCTGTTACCAACTTCGTATCATTAGAAGCAATAGTGCCATCATCTGCTACTGTCACTTGATATTTATGGCCTTCACCAGCTTTCGCAGTATCTGTAACGCTAATATTACCGCTACCTGTTACTTCCGTATGTTTACCTGCTTCCGTTGTAACATTTGCAATGGCCTTATCTAATTGGCCTTTATTTACGGCATCTGTATTTTCGGAACCTTCAGCAATTCCTTTAATTTGACCACCATTAAGGGTGACATTTTTATCTGTTCCCAATGTTACTTTGGCACCGTTTTCACCATTAGAGAAGGATTGAATATTTTGTAAATCTTTATTTAACTTAATTTCTAAGCCATCTTTACCCGCATTTTGTACTACGGCAATATTACCCGCTGCAGATTGGAAAGAAGTCAACGCTGCTTTAGTGACACCTTCACCGGTAAGAGTCAACTTAGTATTTAAATGTCGATTTACCACTAATTCATCATTACCTGCAAATTTTAAGCCATCATCAAAGGTTGCCACTTGATGTTCATTGCCATCTTTATCTTGATAAACAATTCGAGTAATACCATCAACACCATCGGTGCCAGTTAAGCCTGCTTTCCCTTCTTTAACGTGAATATCAGCAGTAACTTGTTGGCCATCTTTACCTGCAGGGCCAGTTAAACCAATATGGCCTTCTGTGCCATTTGCACCATCAATACCTTTAATCGTTACGCCATTTTTGCCGTCTTTTCCAGCAATAGAAATGCCATCTTTTCCATCAATAGCAACACCAGATTTACCATCTACGCCATTCACACCAATGTGACCATTGGCACCATCTTTACCATCAGCACCTTGTTCACCTGTTGCTGTGATGGTTACGCCGTTAACGCCATTTTTACCGTTTACACCGATTTCACCATCTACGCCATCTTTGCCGTCTTTACCATCTTTGCCAACAGTAACTTTATTAAGGGCTAATTCTTTATCAAGCATCACTTCAATTTCTGTATTGCCATCAGCACCTTGTGTTACTTTGGTTTTAATGCTGGCAGAACTATATTTTTCATCTGCTTTATCGCCACTACCTTTAATCGTCACTTTAGAGCCTAGTTTATTGGCTACAGGGTTGGTTTTTCCGGAGTTTGCGCCAAATTTTAAGCCATCATCCATTGTTGCAATTTGATGTTCATTATCGTCTTTATCATCATAAACGATTCGAGTAATACCATCTGTACCATCAATAACAGGTTTGCCTTCTTTAACGTGAATATCCGCTTTAACTTGCTCACCATTTTTACCTGCTGGGCCAGTTAAACCAATACGACCTTCCGTGCCATCTTTGCCATTAACACCGGCAATTGTGACACCATTTTCACCATCTTTTCCTTTAATAGAAATGCCGTCAGTTCCATTAATTGCGACGCCAGACTTGCCATCTTTACCATTAATACCAATAGAACCATCTTTGCCGTCTTTACCGCCAAGATTAATATCCTCGTTCATACTAATGGTGACTTCGCCTTTTTTAGCATCAGCAACAACTTTCACATTATCATCGCCAAGCACTTTAATGGTGTTATCTAAAGTTTTAGTTGCTTTATTACCATCTTTATCTTCAAGACCAAAGGTTTTACCATTTAGTGCATTATTAATATTAGTTTGATTATTGGCTATTTCATCGCCAACATACTTTTTAACCGCTTGCATTTGCACTAGTTTTGTTTGATCGCCATCTACATCAGTAATTGCAGTGGCACCAACATTATCACCAAATGTTGCTTGGTTAGTTCCAATATTCGAGCCATCTACTTTAAGGAAGGTATCCCCTAATAAGGCTACCGTATTGGTTTTGTCTAAACTTACTGTAAAGGTACGATTATCATCGCCATCTTTTTTATCCGCAGTAACGGTAATGGCAGTATTGTCTGTACCAGCCACCACTTTTTCACGAGATTTTGCTTCAAATTTTGCTTTTGCCGTTGCTGAAACATCGAATGTTACTTGGCCTTTATCATTTACCGTTGCTACGGTTGAAGTACCATTAACGAAATTTAAACCATCAGATAACAGAACACTTTGTTTATTTTGACCGTTGGCCTGATAAACAATCTGTTGCGCATCTAATTGTTTTTTATTTACTGCATCAGTATCAGCTGTACCTGCTTTTACACCATTAATAACAATTGGATTATTATCTTTATCACCTAATTGAAGATTATTATCACCTAAAGTAATCTTAGCGCCATCTTTATGGCCAATGCTGTCCATATTTTGTAAATCTTTATTTAATTTAACAGTTAAACCTTCGCTACCTTTAACTACATTAATATTGCCAGATGCTGATTGGAAAGATTTAGACGCGGTTTTATCTACGCCTTCACCCACAACGGCGACTTTTTGCCCAAGATTACGGTGTAAGACATCTTCATCATTACCTACAAAATCAAGGCCTGCTACTGCTAAGGATTTCACATCATCCACATTGGCAACTTTATACCCTGCTTCATTATCCGTTGTATTCTCTTCGGTTAAATATTTCACTTTAGCTTGTGCTTTTGCGGTTTCACTCATACCATCGTGAATAATTTTATCAGCATCATTTGTTTGTTTGGCATCCGCATCGGCAATTTGTTTATCAATAGAAGAACCCACATTACCTAAAATAGTTGGTGTATGTGAATTTTCCTTATCAGGATTGATAACTCGTGCCTGTAATTCTGATGATGGCACTTCAGATGAACCTTCTACTAATTCGCCATCAGTACCAAAATCAGATTTTTTATAATATTTCAAAGTACCATCTTCTTGCGCAATAGGGATAACAATATCACCTTTTTTATCGGTATACATAACCGCGTGATTAGAATCGACTTTTGTTTTTACATCACCAATATTACTTTGTACTGCATTAATAGCATCTTTAAGTTGTTTAACATTAACAGCATCTTCATCTGCTGTACCTTTTAAAACATTGCTAATATTCTTACCACCAGCATTAATACCATCTACTTTCATTGATGGACCATTAGCAATAGTGATTCCAGCATTTTCAATTTTTGTATCACCGACTGTAACATCTGTAAAACTTGGTGACATAGAGGTAGAAACTTTAATTTTTCCAGAATCGTCTGTAATTAAAATATTGTCGCCATTTACAAAGTTTAAAACATCATTGTTACCAATTTGTTTCACTTCACTACCATTCACTTGGGCAGTCCAATGTTGAATATAAGATTTATCTAATTCACCTTTTAAGTTCGTTAAATCTAACCCTACTTTAAATTCACGATTATTGGCACCTTTTGTGGCTGGCGTTGATTCAATAGTAATGTAATCATCTTTATTAGTGACCGTTTCACGAGAAACTATTTCAAACTCTTTTGCTTTTTCTGGTGAAATATCAAAAGTGACATTACCATTTGCATCTGCTGTTGCTGTTGTATAAGTTCCGCCTTGGAAATTCAAACCATCTGATAATTTAATAGTTTGCTTTGGATTAGCTCCATCAGCTGTAATATTAATTACTTGATTGTCAATTCTATTATTTATCGTACTTGAAGCATTATCCACGTAAGTTTTCACGGCTTTTGCTTGTACTAATTTCGTTGTATTTCCATCTGTTGTTAAATCGCCGGTTCCCACATTTTCACCAAATGTTGCTTTGGCAGCTTCATCGCCAATGTTAGTTCCATCTTTTTTAAGGTATTCCGTATTAACCACATCTTTAATGGCTTTATCAGAAACATTGACTTTCACCACACCATTTTCATTAATTTCTGTGGTTGTATTGGTACCGTTAACAAAGTTTAAGCCTTTAGATAATTTAACGGTTTTACCATCTTTACCATTCGCTTTATAAGCTAAGGTTAAATCATCAAGAGCTGTTTTTACTGTTCCACCAGTAACAATGCCGGTATTGTTATCTAATATTTTACCGTTTGTAGTGACATTTACCGCATAGGTTGTTGCATCGCCATCTGTACCTGGCGTTACTGTCGTATTAGTGCCATCCACAACTTTCACTGCATTTTTCGCTAAGTTTTTAATTACAGTTTCGCCGTCATTCGTGATGTTACTTAAATTTTTATCTGCCGTTTCATCTGCTAATGATTTTAAGTCTGAAACATTGACTGCGTTTTTCGCTGTTTTTGAATCGCCTTGGGCTGCCGTTAATTTATCTCTAAATGTTGTGCCAGCTTGATCAGCAATTGCACTTTTCACATTAGCAATGGCCGTACCATTTTTACCTTCAAGAGAAGCTGAGTCTTTATTCACTGTGCCGTCTGAATTGAGATCATATTTTACGGCACGCTCATCCATTTTATTTACTTTTTGCTTAAAGGAGTCCGCTAAACCGATGGTGATCTTGCCAGCATTATCTGCCGTAACTTTGGTTTCGTTAGCCACTTCTGTGAAATCAAAACCTTTTGATAAAGCCACATGCTCTTGATTGCCATTATTTGCTTTATAAGCAATTTGTTGATTTGCCATTTCTGTGCCAATCGATTCTTGTAACCCTTTTAATTGGCCTTCTGTAGCAGCAATTGAAGCACGATCACCCACACCTGTTTTGTTTTTTTCATAAGTGGTATTAGCTAAGCCTTTAATATTGTTAGTTTCTTGATCTGTTACAACTTTTCCAACAGTGACTTTATCAAAATTCACATCTTTGGCGGTGGCAATGACTTTTTTCCCTAGATCGTCACCGGTGCCATCGGTAATCGTAATATTATCCCCAGCTGCAATGGCATTTTGTGCCACTTTTTTCACTTTTGCTTCATCTACATTAACAACGACATCACCAGTTGTAATATCTTCTTGAGCGACTGTCGCAAGGCCTGTACCTTTAATTTTATGAATGGCGTTTTTATCTAATTTCGTATTTTGAAGATTAGTAATATCACCTGCATTTTGAGTAATATTACCTTCGTTTGCTGTAATACGATCCCCTAAATTATGAATAGATGTCGTATTGCCCGCAATATCATCAGCATTGCCTTTTATTTTGCCATCTAAAGCTTTTAAGTTTTCGGCCGCACTATTGGCTTGTTTAATATAATTACCATCTTGAGCAACACGAGTTTCGTTATATAAAGTTTTCCCTTTAACTAAACCATTGCTATCGGCTGCAACAGTGCCATCGCCTAATTTATTTTCCCAAGCGGTTTTATCATTGCCAGCAATATTTGACGCATCTTTTTTGGCATAATCTTGTAAATCTGTTTTCTTCGCCACACTTGAAAGATCAACATTTACAGCAAATGTTTTAACATCACCTTCAGCACCTTCAGTAACCGTGGTATTTTGACCATTAACTACTTTTACAGCTTGCTTCGCTAAATTTTTAATGACCGTTTGTCCACCATTAGTAATATTTGATAAATCCTTATCTGCTAAAGCTTGTAATTGCCCTTCTGTGGCAGCAATTGACGCACGATCACCCACACCTGTTGTGGTTTTGTTATAAGTGGTATTAGCAAGGCCTGTTATTTCATTTTTATCACCATCAGTTACAACATTACCCACCGTTACTTTATCAAAACTCACATTTTTGGCCGTGGCAATAGTGGTGTTGCCAGTTTTAGTATCTTTCGTTAACTTAATATTTGAACCTTCCGTTAACCCAGATTGCACTTCTTTTTTTACTGCCGTTTCATCTACATTTACAGTGACCACACCTTTGGTAATATCTTCTTGATCCACTTTTGCCAAGCCGGTGCCTTTAATAAGGTGAATCGCAGATTTATCTAATTTATTTTTTATTGCGCTAAAGTTATCACTCACTTTTTCTGCTACAGCATAAAGTTGCGAACCATTAATGGCATCTGTTGAGCTTGCAGTTAATTCACCAGAAGCTACATTAACAACGCGTCTTTCATGGCCTGTACTACCGACACTCACCACTTGCCCTACTGTCGTATCTTGTCTATTTGCAACAGCACCAGCAAAATTACTGTCGTCTGGTCCGGTAAAATTAAGATCACCAATAGTTAATTTATTCGCCGTGTTTCCAGCAGTTGTACCATTTGCTACTGAATCACTACCCAAGGCAATAGAGCCTACACTTTCTACTCTTGCTCCTTTACCTAATGCTAAACCATTCTCTGCATTTTGGGATACTTGTGCCCCTTGTCCTAAAGCGGTGGAATTAACTGCTTCTGCTTTCGAATTACTTCCTATGGCTGTTGAACTCTCGCCTATAGCTTGAGATTTGCCACCTAAAGCCGTTGCATTATTGGCTGTTGCTTGTGAATTTCCACCAACAGAAGTCGAAAATTCTCCTGAAGCTGTCGCATTCACACCATTTGCTGTGGCCGCATCTTGAGATGCATTTGATCCCGCCCCTGTGGCTGTGGTCCATCTTCCAGTTGCTTTTGAGTCTTTACCCACAGCAACGGTTGCATCTTTTGTTGCTTGAGAACCTTTACCCATCGCCGTTGATTGATCCCCACTGGCATTAGCTGATGTCCCAGCAGCAATAGAACCAGTACCTTCCGCGTGAGCATTTTTACCAATAGAGGTAGCCTGAGCCCCAGAGGAAATGGTAGCCATACCAATGGCTACTGTATCAGCTCCAGTAGATTGGGCAGTATAACCTAAGGCTACAGAACTATAGTGAGTCGCTTGTGCTTGCTCCCCTAATGCCATCGACACATGACCAATCGCTTTTGAATTTTTACCAATAGCAATAGCACCAGCACCATCTTCGCCACTATTAGCTTCATAACCTGCATAAGCTTTATAACCAATCGCAATTTGCCCACCTGGCTCAACACCAGCAGCATTAGCATTTCCTTTTGCATTATTCCCAATAACTACTGAGAAATCACTATTTGCTTGAGTTCCACCATCTTGACCAATCACTACATTCCAAATGGAATTTTGCTCACCACCTTCTTTAGTTGGTGTTTTACTGTCTTTTTTCACTGAACCAACATAAATATTATGATTTCCAGTCGTCGCAACTTCCGCCGCCAATACCGGCATTGCCACAAATTGTGCTATTGCTAAAGCTAAAATAGTTTTAATAAATTTAAAAATATTTGATGAATTTTGTTTCTTTTGAGAAGAAGAGGTTTGACCACTAGATTGAGATTTGCCTCTTCCTTTTGCTAATTCTGATACAACGATTAATTTTTGTTGTGCTTTTGAAAAGATAATTTTAAATACATTATTCATACGGTTACGTTTTTCTCCATAATTTAAAAAAACAAAAAACTAAACCACCCATTAAAAAATGGGTGGTACAAATATTTAATGTTATTTTTAAAAGCTAATAATTTTGTATTATTTAAAGTTGTTAAGATTAAAAGTCTTAATTAACATTACTCCTTTTAAAGGCTATGTCAACAAAGCGACTGGGTAGAAAACAAACAGCTTACATTTTGTTTTTTATACTTTTTTTAGATAATGACCATTTTTAAACTTTTAACTTAAAAAAATAAAATTACATAACTATATGATAAATAAGAGATTTAAATGCAATTGAAATAATTTGGAAAATAATTGTCATTTGACAATAAAGATTAAGTTATTAAATATATCGTTTTTTCCTATTTCTGCAATAGGCAATGCCTATTGTAGGCTTATTTTCTTCTTTTCCTTTCTGTAAATAACTCTTTATAGGTTTTCAATCTTAAAAAATAAATAAAATAATTAAATCAAGTTATTCATTTTTATTGAAAAATAAAGTAGAGGCAAAAAGAAACCCAAAAGTGAAAATTTAACTTCTGGGTTTCTGTAAAAGTGAATATAGCACTCATTATTTTTCAATTAAGGTAACAAACACTTCGGAATCCTCAAGGAGGTTGGCGTCAATATAATTATTGCCATCAAAGGATAACACTTTGCCCGGTTCCAAAATAAAGGTTTCCACTTTTTCTGTATTGTCGATATGGACCTCCACTTTTCCTTTTACCACGGTGAAAAGAACATTGGCACTTGGGTGATTATGTTTTCCAATACTGCTGCCGGCTTCGCCTGCTTTTTTCACTAATTGATATTTTTCATCTTTAATTAAAAAGCCTAAGTTTTCATAAACAATCATATTCCCCTCCTTTAGGGTGATTAAGTTAAAAAATACAGCATAAATAAAATACGCTTTTCCCCTCTGTGCTGTAAATACAGTCTTTTGGGTAAATATTTCCCCAATTTTTTTGGGCGTTTTGCCGGCAAAAAAACAGAAAAAAACCTAACATTGTTGCCAATATTAGGTTTCGTTTTTTTAAATAAGCGAGATTATTTTGCCCGTCGTGTTTGTACCGCCTGGGCTAATTGAGCCAGTAATTTTTCCGTATCTTGCCAGCCAATACAGGCATCGGTAATACTTTGCCCGTAATGGAGAGGCTGATTTTGATTTAAATCTTGGCGCCCCTCTGTTAAATGGCTTTCTACCATCACGCCGGAAATTAAGTGGGATCCTTGGCGGAGCTGTTGGCAAACATTTTCACAAACAGTAAGCTGCTTACGAAAATCTTTTTCGCAGTTAGCGTGGCTAAAATCCACCATCACTTGAGGCACGGCATTAATTTTGGCAATTTCCGCACACACCTGTTGAATAGAGGCTTCATCATAATTGGTGCCTTTTTCGCCGCCTCGTAAAATAATGTGGCAATCTTCATTGCCTTTGGTCGAAACAATCGCTGAATGGCCAAATTTGGTCACCGATAAAAAAGAATGCGGAGATTGGGCGGCGCGAATGGCGTCTAAGGCAATTTTTACGCTCCCATTGGTGGCATTTTTAAAACCCACGGCACAATCTAAACCTGAGGCTAATTCACGGTGCACTTGGGATTCCGTGGTTCTCGCCCCAATGGCGCCCCAGCTCATAAAATCGGCCAAATACTGTGGCGTAATCATATCTAAAAATTCACCGGCGGTTGGGAGCCCAAGATCATTAATTTCTGCTAATAATTTACGGGCAATTTGTAAGCCATCATTTAATGCGTAGGTGTGATTTAAATAAGGATCATTAATTAATCCTTTCCAACCTACTGTGGTTCTTGGCTTTTCAAAATAAGCACGCATAATGATTTCAAGATCATCTTGATACTGTACTCGTAACCTTTGTAAACGCTGTGCATATTCTAAGGCGGACTTGGGATCGTGAATAGAACATGGCCCAATCACCACCAATAAACGATCTGATTTTCCTTGTACAATTTCACTGACATTTTTACGCGCTTGTTTCACTATTTTTTTGGCCTTGCTAGAGGCTGGATATTTTTCCAATAATGCAATCGGCGGTAAAACTTGCTCAATTTTGCCTATTCTGCTGTCATCTTGCAGATGTTGTTTTTTATTCCCCATATTATCCTTAAATGTGTTTTAACTCCCGATAATGCAGCCCAGTTTCTTTGCTTTCTAAAAAAGGACTTAGTCATGACTAAGCCCTTTTTTTATTTACTCGCCTGTTCGCTTAATCTTAGCCTTTATGTTTCATCGCTGGGAATAAGATAACATCGCGAATAGAAGCCGCATTCGCATATAACATGACTAAGCGGTCGATACCTAAACCTTCACCGGCTGTTGGCGGTAAGCCGTGTTCTAATGCTGTAACGAAATCTTCATCTTTAAACATTGCTTCGTCATCACCGGCTTCTTTGGCGGCCACTTGAGCATCAAAACGTGCGGCTTGATCTTCGGCATCATTTAACTCTGAGAAACCATTACCAATTTCACGACCACCGATAAATAATTCGAAACGATCTGTCACTTCTGGATTTTCATCATTACGACGTGCTAATGGCGAAATTTCAGCAGGATGTGCCATTAAGAATGTTGGTTGAATTAAGTGTTCTTCCGCGACTTCTTCGAAAATCGCATTCACAATGCTACCTAAGCCCCAAGATTTTTGCACTTCAATGCCTAATTTTTCACAAATTGCTTTCGCACGATCTAAATCATGTAAATCTGCTAATTCAATACCGTTACCGTGTTTTACGATAGCGTCGTGCATTGTAATACGTTCAAATGGTTTGCCGAAATCAAATTCGTATTCGCCGTAAGGAACAATTGTTGTCCCTAAAATATCAAGGGCTAATTTGCGTAATAATTCTTCGGTATTATCCATTAAATCATGGTAATCCGCATAAGCTTGGTAATATTCGATCATGGTGAATTCTGGGTTATGACGCACAGAAACACCTTCGTTACGGAAGTTACGGTTTAATTCGAATACACGTTCAAAGCCACCTACAACTAAACGTTTTAAGTAAAGTTCTGGCGCAATACGTAAGTACATATCAATATCTAAAGCGTTATGGTGAGTCACAAATGGACGGGCCGCCGCACCACCTGGAATCACTTGTAACATTGGGGTTTCAACTTCGATGAAACCTTTGTTAATGAAATATTCGCGAATACCGGCAATAACTTTTGAACGGATAATAAAAGTACGACGTGAATTTTCGTTAGCAATAAGATCTAAATAACGTTGACGGTAACGGGTTTCTTGATCGGATAAACCATGGAATTTATCTGGTAATGGGCGTAATGCTTTTGTTAATAATTGAACTTCTTTTGCACGAACAGTTAATTCGTTAGTTTTTGTTTTAAATAACGTCCCTTTAATCGCAACAATATCACCTAAATCCCAAGTGCTCACTTCTTCTGTGTAAACGCCTTCTTCTAGGTTATTACGTGCTACATAAAGCTGAATACGACCGCTCATATCTTGAATTGTAATGAAGGTTGCTTTACCCATTGCGCGGCGTGTCATAATACGGCCGGCAACAGCTACTTCAATTTCTTGTTCTTTTAAAGCTTCGCCATCTAATTCATCATATTTTTGATGTAAATCTTGGGCTAAAGCATCGCGACGGAAGGTGTTTGGGAAAGGGTTACCTTTTTGACGAAGGTTATGTAATTTTTCACGACGTACTGCCATTTCACCGTGAAAATCTAATTCTGTATGCTGTTCTGACATAATTATTACCTTTAGGTTAAATTTAAATTAGTTTTTAAAGCCCAGCTTTTAAGCTTGCTTCAATAAAAGGATCAAGAGCCCCATCTAATACCGCTTGTGTATTACGGTTCTCAACCCCTGTGCGTAAATCTTTAATCCGTGCATCATCTAACACATAAGAGCGAATTTGACTGCCCCAACCGATGTCTGATTTATTATCTTCCATCTCTTGTTTTTCGGCATTTTTCTTTTTCATTTCAAATTCATACAACTTAGCACGTAATTGCTTCATACATTGATCTTTATTCTTATGTTGAGAACGATCATTTTGACATTGCACCACAATCCCTGTTGGCTCGTGAGTAATACGTACCGCACTTTCTGTTTTATTAACGTGTTGTCCACCAGCACCAGAGGCACGATATACATCAATGCGTAAATCTGCTGGATTAATATCAATGGCGATATTATCGTCAATTTCAGGATAAACGAAGGCTGAGCTAAATGATGTATGGCGACGATTATTGGAATCAAATGGACTTTTACGCACTAAACGATGAACACCGGTTTCGGTACGTAACCAACCAAAGGCATATTCGCCAGAGATTTTAACGGTGGCAGATTTTAACCCTGCCACATCCCCATCGGAAACTTCAATCAATTCCGTTTTAAAGCCTTTGCTTTCTGCCCAACGTAAATACATTCGCAATAACATTTCTGTCCAATCTTGGGCTTCTGTGCCGCCTGATCCTGCTTGTAAATCCACATAACAATCGGCAGCATCATTTTCGCCACTAAACATACGGCGAAATTCTAATTTGGCTAAGCGGGCTTCCATTTCTTCCGCTTCGGCGGTGGCTTCATTGAAGGTTTCTTCATCTTCTGCTTCAATGGCAAGTTCTAATAAACCTTCCACATCTTCAAGACCTTGTTCAAGATCATTGATGGTTTCCACCACTTCACTTAATTGTGATCTTTCTTTCCCTAATGCCTGGGCTTTTTCTGGCTCATTCCAAACATCGGGTTGTTCTAGTTCTGCGTTAACTTCTTCTAAGCGTTCGACTTTTGCATCGAAGTCAAAGATACCCCCGAATTGACTGGGTACGTTCACGCAAATCCACTAATTGATTTTTTAATGGGTTAATTTCAAACATCATTATTTCCGTTATCACTGATAAACGCAGAATTATATGCTATTTCCTATAATTTTGGTAGAAAGCGAAGGGGAATTTTTTATCTTTCGCTTAACTTTTTTGCAAAAAACAAAAATCCCACTCTTTTCTATTTAAGATCAAGTTCAGATCAACAATGAAAGCTCATCCTAACGGCTTATGCTTCTGGAATATAACCTTCATCTTTTGCGGTCGGATTTTCCGCCCCAGCTTTGGCTAATTCATCACAAATTTCATTTTCACGATGGCCACTATGCCCTTTTACCCAGTGCCAATTAATTTGGTGACGCTGAATCGCCTTATCTAAATGTAACCATAAATCTTTATTTTTAACGGGTTGCCCTTTGCTATTTTTCCAGTTTTTCTTTTTCCAACCAAAAATCCAGCTGGTAATGCCGTTTTTCATATATTGACTATCGCTATAGAGATCAATAATACAAGGCTCTTTAAGTAATTCTAAGGCCACTACAACGGCTAATAATTCCATTCGATTATTGGTGGTTAAGAAAAAACCTTGGGATATTTTTTTTTCCGTTTGTTTGTAACGTAATAAAATCCCTAATCCGCCAGGGCCAGGATTACCGAGACAAGAACCATCGGTATAAATTTCAATTTTTTTGGGTGTTTTTTGTGGCATTTTGTTTCTCTGTTTACAGGTTATCTTTATCTTTTGATTAATTGAGGGGATAATACCTGATATTTTCTTAAAACTTAACTAAAACTATTAATACGGAGCATAGCGATATTTCCTACATCGCAAGATGTGGGTGTTTGCTAATTTAATGATGACCTACGAAAAACCCTTACACCCTAAACGTCAAATTTTACTCGATACGGAAACCACTGGTCTAAATGAGTCTGGTGCTCATTACGAAGGCCATTGTATTATTGAAATCGGTGCTGTAGAAATGATCAACCGTCGTTATACAGGCCGTAAACTTCATCTTTATATTAAGCCGGATCGCGAAGTCGATCTTGAAGCTATTCAAATTCACGGTATCACCGACAAAATGCTTGAAGACAAGCCAACCTTTCCTGAAATTGCCCAAGAATTTATTGATTTTATTAAAGGGGCGGAATTAATTATCCATAACGCACCCTTTGATGTAGGTTTTATGGATTATGAGTTTCGAAAACATAATATTGATGTACAAACTGAGGATATTTGTGTGGTCACTGATAGCTTGGCGATGGCGAGAAAAAACTATCCTGGTAAACGTAATAGTTTAGATGCTTTATGTGATCGTTTCGGTATTGATAATAGTGCCCGTACTTTACACGGCGCTTTATTGGATGCGGAAATTCTTGGTGATGTATATTTGGCAATGACCGGTGGGCAAACATCATTATTTGATGAGGCTGATCCTAATAATGCCAGTGATGCAGAAAGCCGTTTAGCTTTACAAGGATTGGATATAAATAGTTTAGCGGTGATCCAACCTACTGAAGAGGAAGAAGCGGAACATCAAAAATATTTAGAGTTTATAAAACAAAGAAGTAATGACCATTGTATTTGGTGTATTGATGATGCGGAAGAAGTTAAAAATTAACTTTATCTTTTAATTAAAAAATTAAAATAAATGATTTACGTCTATTTTTAAATCTTAGTGCTTGTAGATTAAGCATATAAAAAATAATATGAAAAATTTTCTTGACCTTTATCCTTAACATTATTAATATGCACCCCGTCGATTACGGAGCGGTAGTTCAGCTGGTTAGAATACCTGCCTGTCACGCAGGGGGTCGCGGGTTCGAATCCCGTCCGTTCCGCCATTTTGGCCCTTCAACTTCTACTTATTTTTCTTTTTAAATTTTTCTTTTAACGCTTTCTTTTTATTTCTATTTTTAAATTTCTGCTTGAATATCTTTTGTTTATATTTATTTTGAAATTTCTGCCTGAATATTTTCTGTTTATTTCAATTTTAACGTTTCCTTTATTTCGGTTCTTTTTTTAACACATCCCAATCTATTTTCTTTCCCTTTTTCCCCAATACCCGTTTTCTATTTAAACCACTTTTAAAGCTTCTTTAAACTGCCTTTAAACCCTATTTAAACCTTTCTTTAAGCCAAAAAAATACGACCCAATTTTAGTTGGGTCGTAGGTTTTAATTAACGTTTTGGGAAAGTGAGATTACCATTGATAGCCAATACTACCACCATAACTCACATCTTTACGGGTATTCACACCCACACCAATTTTAATCGAAATTTTATCGTTATCCGAAATACGTGAATAACCCACGGCAACCGCCTGCTCTCCACGATATCCGCCCACAGCTGCAGAAATTAAACTTCTACCAGGGGTATGCGCTTTTTGCAAGAAGGACATTGCGGTCGCCCCTGCAATACCGGCACGTAAATCTCTATCCATTTTATTAATGTGATTATGAATTTCGCCGCTAAATTGTTTAAGCTGGCTCACGTTCACCGCATCCGTAGCATCTTTACCTGCTGCCACATTTGTAATGCGATTGCCACCATTGTCTAAGCCATTTTCAGTTAAAGAAACTGAAGCACTTTCTTTACCGTCTTTAGACGCTGGAGTAATAGTGATACCGCCATTGTTGATAACCGTATGTGGTAATTCAGGATGATCTTTATCACCAATTGTAATAGAGCCATCATTACCATTGACGCTTACCTGTTTTTCCCCTTCGCCGAGCTTAATTTCGTTACTTAGGTTAAAGGTTACCGTTCCTTTATCATTGCTGATGTCAATATTGCCATCAGTATTGGTTAAATTCACAGTTGATCCTGGTTTCACTAATGATTCCGTCTCTTTATTCCCTTTCGCTTGTAACGTAAAGCCGGCATTATTAATTGCATCAGCGACAGTTTCTGTCGTGGCAAGTTGGCCTAATCCCGCATCTTGATAAGCTTTATTGGCCTCTGTTAATGCTTGTTGAGCTTGGGCAATTTCTTGTTTCTGCTCATCTAATGCCTCTTTTGCTTTCATCACCGCTTGGATTTTATCCATATCACTCGGATCCTCATTCGCCGCTTTTTCAGCTTTAGCTAATTTTTTCTCAAGATCGTTAAAGATATATTGCGCATCACCTACTTGGGTTTTCGCTGTTTCAAGGGCTTTTTCAAGATCCTCTTTAGTTTTTCCTTCTGGTAATTTAAGCGTTGGTTCATTCACTTTACCTTTGTTTTCACCTTTATCATTAACAGAAAGCTCACCCGTAACGGCATTAACACGATAAGGATCTTCCTCAGTACCAGTACCACTCACTGTTGTACTTGCACCATCTTTGAGGGAGGTTGAGCCGTCTTTACCGGCTGCTCCGGTTTCGCCTTTGTCACCTTTTTCACCTTGAGGGCCTTGGATACCTTGCAGGCCTTGAGGTCCCGTAGCTCCAGTGTCACCCTTATCGCCTTTAGGGCCTTGGATTCCTGGTTCGCCTTTTTCACCTTGAGGACCTGGTTTTCCATCGGCTCCATCTTGGCCTGCTGGTCCTTGTGGTCCTGGTTTTCCATCTACACCATCACGGCCTGGGGCACCATCTTGACCATCAGTACCATTTTTACCTGGCTCACCTTGCGGGCCTTGGATTCCTTGTTCGCCTTTTTCACCTTGAGGACCTGGTTTTCCATCGGCTCCATCTTGGCCTGCTGGTCCTTGTGGTCCTGGTTTTCCATCTACACCATCACGGCCTGGGGCACCATCTTGACCATCAGTACCATTTTTACCTGGCTCACCTTTCTCACCTTGCGGGCCTTGGATACCTTGTGGGCCTTGAGGTCCAGTAGCTCCAGTATCACCCTTATCGCCTTTAGGGCCTTGGATTCCTGGGTCGCCTTTATCACCCTTATCGCCTTTAAAGTCAGGATCATTTTTCAGAGCATTTTTATCTAGCGTAATAGTGATCTCGCGTACACCATCTTTTGTTTCCCCTGAAACAGTAATGCCATCTTCACCAACAAAACGAACTTGGTTAGCATTTTTCACGGTGTCTAAATAAGTGTCTTTCATCTCAGCATTTGCATCTGTAGATGTAGATTTTTTACCAACACTAACTAACCAGCCCATATTCATTAGGTCGCCGACAGTGGCAGCCTGATGTTTAATAGTATCATCAGTAAGATTTATTAATGAATCATTACTTGTACTTGTACCTGTTCCGACATTTTCTGGTACCTTATCCATCACAGGATGAGGTGCTAAACCATCAATGGAACCATCATTATTTAAAACTTTAGTACCATTTTCACCATCACCAACTGTTCCAAGTTTCAAGTCTTTACTTAAGGCAAAAGTCACTTGACCATTATCGTTGGTAACAGTGATATTTTTCACTTTTTTACCACCAACAGTTTGTTCTTTACCTTGTAAATTCACTACAGAACCTGGTTTAACCAATGAACCATTTTTGCCATCACCTTGAAGGGTAAAGCCAGAGTTGTTAATGGCTTCAGCGACAT
>SAMEA104404106__coassemble_1128_pt1 | contig 21792 bp, 14 predicted proteins | sample SAMEA104404106__metabat2_high_PE_050 | metagenome-assembled genome bin SAMEA104404106 (sample SAMEA104404106) | Balaenoptera acutorostrata | reverse complement strand
TTCATTGCCAATTTTTCGCATTAATGCCTTTCTGCTTTGGGGTTTTAAACTTGCTGTTTACCGCCACAGGTAGTTTAGAAAAAAAGTACCCAAGTATTCAATGTTAAGAAGATTGAAAAGATGAATCTTCAACACCAATCACGTTAAATTGGGAGATAGCAACCTATCAGACCAACAACAGGACAGCTACGCTTTATTACAACGAGCCTACGATCATGCGGAAGTTAATGATAAAGGTGAGACTGTATATCTATTTAGGGATCTAGATTCGACAACCAAATGTGTCACAGACCAGACCAACTGATCGGAGCGTTGATGAAGAAAACAATCGCCAAGATGAGGGCGAAAGCAAAAGCCGAGAAGGAACAAGCCGAGAGGGAGTAAACAACACAGTAGATAATAAAGCCACCGAACAAGGTGGCTTTTCTACATCTGAAACCTCTACAACTTCTGACAATAAATTCTCTATAAATGAAACCGCAGACACTACAGAGTCTGCTAAATTTGACGAGAATGACCGAGCAGAGCTTGAGGAAAAACTCGGCAAAGATCTAGCTGATAACGTCCACTTTGTTGACGAAGATACCGAAGTGTCTCACGCTGACGTGCGTAGATTTAAACGTGCTGGCGTAGAGGGGGGGTTTAATCCAAGGACAAATAAAATCTATCTTGTAGTTGAGTCAATCAAGGCGAACGAGGTATTAACGCGACAAGAGCGTTTAGCGTGGGTAGCAACGCACGAATTGGCACACGCTGGCGTTAAAACGCAATTTTCCACCTTATTGAATAACGTCTTAACCAACGCAAGAAGTCATTTCCTAGTAAAAGGCATAGCCGACAAGATCAAGAAAGACCGAGCCGATAGAGGCTTGCCTATTAGTGATATGGTTGCCACTGAAGAAGCACTAGTGGAATTGTATGCGGCGGTCAAAACCGGCAAATGGGAAGAGCTAGAAAGCCGTTATGGCATTAAGATCCACGAAAGCTGGCGTAATGGTGAGAAATCCGTACAGCCATTGCTTGAGCGAGTAGCGACAATTTTAAAACGCTTAATGAGCCGAGTAATTGGCCGACCAATTACGGATGAAGAAGTGTTCACTATTCTAAGCGGTATTGAGAAAGGTATTGATACTTATGCTAAGAGTGGGCGAGATGTACAAAGAGTTAAGTTTGATAATGCTAATAAATTTAGTTTAAATCCTAACAAAAAAGTTGAGCCTATCAAGGCTAAAAAAATTGTGTTTAAAGACCGTGAAAGTGCCAAAACGTGGGCGAAAGAAAACATCACAGGGACTTTTAGAAACAAAGAAACAAGCGAGCGAATTACGGTTTCAAATCGTTCTATTGAGAAATTTTTAAGCGGTAAAGCGATTGAAAAAACAGGTGATTTTGCAAAACATACAGAAATTTTAACCGCTGTTCCTAAAATTATTGAGCAAGCAAAATTAGGGGCTATTGAGAGTGATAAAAATGGCAACATTGACATTAAAGATGTTCAAAAATTCTACGCTATGGTTGGCAATAATGCGGTCAAATTAACAGTTAAACGCTACAATGACAAGAATGTTGGAAGTAAAGCCTATTCGTATGAAGTGAAAGAAATAGAAACGCTTGATGGAATTCGCTGGGCAGACGCTGAAAAAACAACCCCTGCCTTACCTTCAAGCGTTTCTGTTGGTAGCTTAATCAAAAACTTTGACAATGTCAATAATGATGATATTAGGTTTAGTGTAAACCGTCCTAAGAAAGAAAGCCTAGAGAAGTTACGCAAAGCGGAAGATGTCGAAATTAGCGGTAATGAAATACCGTTAACGGATGATGTTAAGCAAAACAAGCGTAACGCATTGGAATATGGGAAAACGATTGCTGGCAATTCTTATCGTAACAATGATACTGGCGATAGCTTAAACCTCCGAGTAAGTGGGATTAAAGAAATCTTAAATCACGACTACAAAGACAAGGAGCATTTGCAAAGCATTGCAGCAATTCCTCAGATAATTAAAAATGCGGTTTACATTGATAGCCGTCCAAATGAGGATAAAAATAAAAGGCCTGATATAGATAATTATCATTATTTTGTGACAGGTTTAAATATTGGAGGAGAAAACTACGTTGTTAGAAGTGTAATGGCAGAGGTTAAAAATGGTGATGCATATTATGACCATAAACTTTCCAAAATAGGAAAGGGCGAACTATTGTCATTGCCGAGTAGGATAACAACTCCAGTCGGTGACAATGCCGCCCTAATTGGAATTAATGATAAACGCTTGTTAAGTATTTTACAAGACAATGAGTCAAATTTTGATGAAGAAAATGATATCCGCTTTAGCACCTCCGGCCAAAAACAATCAGCTGCGGACTTAGCAAAAAGCGGTAAAGCCGTTCAAGACGATGGGCTTTTTGAAATGCTAAAAACCAAAGACGGACGCAAGGCACTATTTAAAAAATGGACGGGTGCCCTTGATGAACATATCACCGATGCATTAAGGCCTGTTAACGATTGGATGGAGGATTCGCTTGCTAGCGTAATTGGTCGTCCTGAAATGAAACGGCTACAAAACAACAAATCTTTTGAAATAGTAAAAACTTCCCCCACAACAGTGACAACAAATCTATAATCTTTTACTATATCGCTCAGGCTTGAAGGGCTTGGTGATACTTTAATAAGGATTTAAAAAGGATTTAAAAATGGCAACCTATTACGATATACGAATGAAAAAAAAGTTTAGATTATTGCGTTTAGTTATTGCTTTTATCATTGGGGCATTTTGTGTGAAAGATTCATTTATGCCGGAGTTTCAAACTGTTAATTTTGTTTTCTTTTTATTGATTATGTTGTTTAGCAGCGTGATTTTTTTTACCATCGACAGCCTAATGGAAAAAATGCTTGCTTATTTCGGGGCGAAAAATGCCAATCAACAAAAGGGAAATAAAAAGGAAGAAGACGAATACGAGGATGAAGAGGAAAGCGAAATCCGTAACAAAAATAAATATGCACTGTATTCTAAAATGTTTCGCATTCCATCAATGCCGAAAAGAATTCTTTGTATTTTCCTGGATTTTATTTGTGAAATGCTGATTATTTTGCCGTGTTTTTTTGCAATATTGGGTATTTTGAATATTCTCGGGTACTACCTTTATGCGGGGGAAATGCTGCCGTGGGCGTTAATATTCAAGTCTGAAGGAAATATGATATTTCAATTTGTGGGCTGTTTAATTGTGCTTAATGAATGTTTTGACAAAATATCGGCGGTGACCATCGCCTTTGCTCACTTTATGCTAAAAGGATTCTTTAAAAATAATCCCCGTTAAAATTAAGTTAAACAAGCAAAAAATAAGAAAAATGAGCCGGCAATTTACGGCTCATTTTTTTGCTTAAATTTCGCTTTCCCCCAATTGCCCCAATAAAATAAGATTCACATAAGCATAAGGGATTTTTTCCTGCTCCAGTCGCCAGTTGTTATCTTTAATTTGTTGATATAAATGCCGTTCGCTTTGGGTTAAATTTAATGGCTGGGTATTTTTACTTGGCTTTCCGGCGTCTTGTTCAAAATAAAGATTGAAGGTGTGCTCATCCATTAGCACACTTTTCACTTGGGGAAAATGCTGGCGAAATTGGGATAAAATTTCAAAGCCATGCTCATCTAAATCCCCCCAATAAAGAAGATTAACCTGTTGTAGCCAGGTGGCGTTTTTCAAATTATTGGCGGCAAAACCACTGCCAAAAATCACCAGCGTATTGGTGATTTGCGGTAAGGTGAGGGCGGTGTAGAGGGAGGTTTTATTTTCCACAATCAGCACGTTTTTTATGGGCAAGGTGAGTTGCTCAAAGGCACTGAGAGGGATGGACAAATCCTCTAAGCCATTGAAAAATTGCTGACTAAGTTGGTGATCTAAAATTCTAAAGCGAATCAAAGGCTCCGCCTGTTTAAGGTTGAACCTTTTGTTGAAATGTGTTTCTTCCCAATTTACATCATCAGCAATGATGATCTCCAACAGTTCCTTAATAATGCCTTGGTGGGTTTCAATAAATTTACTATGTACTTGAACGGGTAATTCTCGAATATACAAATGGGGTCTTGGATTAGCTTTGAAATAAGCGCAGACTTTTAAAATATCCGCCCAGTCGGTTTCTTGAATAATTTTTTTGGGGTTATTCATTACCCAATCGGCAAGCTCGGGAAAATGCCCGTTAATTTGCTGTGCTTTTTCTTTGAGATCTTGCACTTCTCGTTCTTTGCCTAAAAATTTTAGAAAATCCCTTTCTGTGGCAAAGTAAATTTTCTGGGGCAAACTTTGTAGGCTTAAATTTTTGGTATTAATGGTTTTAAACTCAATGTCATAGCCAAAATTTTTCTTGCTTTTAGATTCGCTAATTAAATTTTTTGTTAGCTGATCGAGTTCGGTTAAAGATAAATTTTTGTGGGATTTATTGAACGCAATGGTAATTTCTTCAAAGGCAACACCGCGTAATAGCCCATTTAAATATGGGCCATATTTACGCAACGCTTTTTCTTTAATTTGTGCGGGGGTAATCATTATGCAGTAAGCTCCGATTTTTTCGCTTGAAATTGCTGAATAGGCATATTGATCACAATGGAGCATTTTCCGTCTTGGCGTTCGACAAAATGCACAAAGGAAATATCCTCTTCCACAACGTGGATATTATCGCAAGGGGTCACCACTAATAATTGCAAATGAAGCTGTTTACAAAGTTCAATAAGATAGCGAGCCTTGTCTTCATCTTGGGCTTTGAAGGCTTCATCAATGGCAATAAAGCGGAAGGAATGAGACTCTAACCCTTCTTGAGTTAAGCCAAATTGGTAGGCAATGGCAGAGCCTAAAATAGTGTAGGTGAGCTGAGCCTTTTCACCGCCTGAAAGCTGCCCCATGTTTTCATAGGTTTTAAATTTACGCTTATCTTCGCGGCAAAATTCTTCCACTTTGTAATTAAGCCAAAAACGCACGTCCAGCACCTTATCACGCCAAGATTTTTCTTTTAATTTTTTTATTAACGGGATAATTTTTTGCTCAAAATGATGCTTTCTGCCATCAACAGAATGGTTAATTTGTAAGAAATTTGGAATGGCGTCTTTTAGCAATTTACGAAATTCTTTAATTTCATCATTAGGGCGTTCTAAGGTCATTAATTGAATAAAGGTATTTTGTTGTGGATTAAAATTAATGGCTTTTAAAGATTGATTTAAATGATCGATATTTTCTTTAATTTGCCCAAGCCAAGTGGTAAAGAACATATTAAAATCGCCAATATTATGGCCAATGGTTTCTTGTAAATATTTTTGGAATTGCTGTTCATAAGCGGGTAAATTTTCTTTTTCAAGTTGATGAAAATATTCATAATATTCACCAATAGTTTCCCTTTGATATTGCTCCGGCAAATGGACAACATCGGCACGCCAAGTGCTGTATTGGTTGGCTAATTCTGGTGGCAGATATTTAAATTTATTGATGGCAACATTAATATTACTCAGTTGCTGGGCTTTTTGTGCTTTTAAGTCATTAATTTTTTGCACAATATCTGTTAGTACTTGGTGTTTAATTTCTTCAAAATTTTGTATATTTATCTGGGCAAATTGTGCAATATGCTCTTCAAAAATAGAGCTATCTTCTAATGCGGGCATTTGTTGTAGGTGATGTTGATATTGTTGCAAACGCCCTTGAATTTGTTGAATTTTTCCTTTGGTTTTGTCTAAATTGAGATCATTTTGGCGAATGTTTTTTCTACATTCATCAAGTTGAAATATAATTTCGTCCGCTTTATGGCGCAAAATGGCCATTTGCTCATTATATTTACTGCTTTTTTCCAGTGCCGCAATTTTTTGTTGAAGGGATTCAATTTGTTGTGCGTAAGAGGCCCAATCAATTTGAGCAAAATGGGTAAAGTGGTTAAGCAGTTGGTTACAGTTTTCTTGGGTTTTATAAGTGGCGTTGATTTTTTTCTTTAAGCTTGCTTCCTGAGTCAAGTTTGCTTTTTCTTGTTTTTCAAGTTGTTGTAATTGTTGAATAAAGAAGCTACGTTTTTCTGCATAATCCCATCCCAGCACAAATTTATCCTGTTGATGCGGTTGGAAGCTGTCATCTTTTTTACATTGACTTTCGCTATATTTAATAAAGCCATCTTTGGTTAACGCTTTGGCTCGGTAAAGGGGTAGCTCTTCATTATTTTCAAGGCAAGTAAAGTTAAGGTTTTGCTTTAAAAATTGATATAGCCACGGGGCGTAAGGGCTGGTTTCTTTAAATTGGATTTTACTGAGTAATTGATTTTCAGGGCGTTTTTCCGCCAAGTTAATATTATTGTCGGCGTAAGCGTTGTCCATATGTTGGTAAATAAAAATCTTCCCTTGCAAATTATGTTGTAAAAGGTAGGCGTTTATTTGTGAGTAATATTTTTCTGGTACGATGAGGCTTAAGGCGATATTTTGTAAGGCTTTTTCAATGCTACATTCCCAAGCTTTATCTTGCACTTGAATAAGTTCCCCAGCAAAAGGGATTTCTTCTTTGCTGGCATGGGTTAAGGCGAGAAGATTGGCTCGAATTGTCGCTTCTTGGCCGGTGATTTTTGATTGCTGTTGGTTTAATTGGGTTAAGGTGGTGAGAACATCGTCTTTTTTTTCAGTAATTTTGGCGGTACTCAGTTTTAGACTATCCAATTGTTGTTCGTCATTATCAATGGTTGCAATGGCCTGTTGTTTTACGGCTTTGATTTGGGCGAGGTTTGCTTGAAATGCTTCATCATTTTGAGGGCTTTCATTCACACTCATCGCTTTGGCTAGATTATTGTACTTTTCTAATTGCTGTAAGCGTTCTTGTTTGCTGCGTTCTAGTTGGGCAATGTCTTTTTTGCTGTTTTCAATTTGCAGACCGATGTCGTTATTTTTTATGTCCGCTTCAATGTCAACACGTTTTTGGGTGAGGTCTTTTTCTTGCTCACTGAATAGGCTGTTTTGTTTTTCGAAATAAGCCAAGGTTTCTTGATGTTGTTGTAATTCATTAGAAAATAAGGCCACCCCTTCACGGCAGAACCAATATTCACCGCTTACTTTTAAGGATTGTTGGAAAGGCAAGTCTTTTTCATATTGTTGCAATAAATCGCCCGCCTTAATAATAGGTTGGAGTTTTTCTAATTGCACTTTGGATTTTTCAATATTATTTTGAGCTTTAATTAAGGCATCAAAAGTATTTTCTAATTCAATAAATTTCTTTTCCGCATCTTGTTTTTCCAGCATATTGGTGCGAATAAAATCATCTAAATTATCCAACACTTTCACCCCTACAATTTGGTTAAATAAGCGTAAGGCGTTGAGAGATCGCATTCCCAATAATTGGGTTATTCGTTCGGCATAAGCCACGGGGCCGTCAAAAAATTCAATATTGCGACGCTTAGTACTTTGATTATAGGTTTTTTCTAAGGTTTTTTTCCATTGACCTTTTGCATCTAATTGTTTGAAATCTTTTTCAATATTTAAAGGAATATGGGCGATACCAAATTGTCTTTTTAGCTCCGTATTGGCAAACCAACGCACTTGGAAGAGAGTGATATGTTTGGAGAATTCGCTTTCCACATTGTCGGAAAAATTCGCCAGTAACACAGAAAAAGTATCGTTATTGCGTAGTTTTTGAATGGTGGTGGCTTGTTTCCCTTCTTCGTGAATATTGCCGTAGTGGCCGAGGACATAACTTTCTTCGGAACGATCACCTTTTTTCTCCACGCCAGAAGATTGGTTATAGAAACGATCTTTTTGTAAAGGGGTCATTAAGGTACTTAAGGCATCAATATAGGTGCTTTTCCCCGAGGCGTTAGCCCCCGTTAACAGGGAATTATTGCCCAAAGGTTGGATGGCATAAACCTGATTATCAAAGGTCCCCCAATTGAGAATTTCCATATATTGCAAACGAAATCCAGCGGTGTTGGCGTTGGTATTAAAGAGATTGAGATTGTACATAGTCAGTAAGCTCCTGTTTGAAATTATAAAGATCATCAATGGTGATTTTTTCTTTAATAATAGGGTGGATACGGTATTTGGTGTGTTCTGAATGGGCGTCATTAATGGCTTTTAAATAGCCCAGTTCAACGGCTTTGGCGATGTAGGCATTAATATTTTTCTGGTATTTTTGATAATCATATTTTTGCGGCAAAAACAGTGACAGTTCATCTAAAATTTCACTTTCCGTAATAAATTTATCTTTGGCTAAAAGGGTTGGGTTATTTTCCAATTTAATTAGGCTTTCTAATAAGGTCATTAATAACACCGACACTTCAAAGCCCATTTGACTACGGGTAATCAAGCCTAGCGTTTTATTTTCGCTGGTTTCAAATTGCGTTAAATAGGCAAAGCTTTCTTCTTCTTTCAAAATAAGTTGTAAGCCAATTTGGTTCATATAATGTTGAATGTCGTCACTATAATTTAAGATATTGGGCCACAAATGATGCTGGCTTTCGATTACGCCATTATTCAGTAAATAAACCATTGCTTTACTGTAAGGGGTGATGTTGTCTTCAAAGTTTTTCATTGATTAATATAACCTCTGGAATCGTGATACATTTTTGCAGTTGTGCATCAATAATAATTTGCTGGGGATTTTCGGGATATTTTTGATGTTTAAATTCTTTAATTAAGGTGAAATAGGTGACCAGCTCTCCAAGGCCTTGGGTGATGCCGCCTTGTTCTTGAATAAGATTGGCTAAGCTTATTTGCGAATGCTGGCTTAAAGTATGCTTAATTTTTTGGCGTAAGGCTTTTTTATTGATGGTTTTGGTATTAAATAATTTTTGCAAGGAGGCATCGGATAAATCCAATATGCTGTTTGCTTTTTCATTGTTTACATTAAAGGTGCTGTTTTGGGATTCTTTTAAGGTTAAACGGCGCTCAAAAGGCAGGTTAATATTGGGCTTATGTTCTACGCAAAAAGACACCTCTGGCTTGCTATTTTCAAGGTCTAAACTTAATAATTGTTTTTTTATATCCTGTAGAAGGTTCTGATAAATTTTGTATTTGCCATTATTTTGGTCGCAAATAATATAATTTAATTTTTTCGCCATTTGATTATTGGCTTCATAAACTTGGGAGCTGGCTTTATAGAGGCGCATTTTCATTTCTTTTAAAAAGTTATCTTTGGCTTCTAAGTTTTTTTCATTTAATACGGCATAAAGGCCTTGCGTTAATTGTTGCCATTGAGCATCTAATTCATCATCTAGTAAATATTGCCAAAAGCTATAAAAACTTTTCCCTTGGGCGCTGTTTTGTAATTCCGTTAAGGCATCAAAAGTAAGGGCCAAAATATCCCCTTTGTACATATTTTTTTCCGCATATTTTTGATGAATATCTTTGGTGATGGTTTTGAAGTTTTCTTTTACTTCTTGGAAGTCAGATAAAAGCTCGCGTGCTTCTTGATTTAAATTATCCACGCGTGAGCGAATTTCATAATCTTCAAAAATTCGAATATTTTCCGCACCGCTTTCAATGCGTTGAATTTGTTGCTCTATTTCCAGTTTTTTCTGTTTTAACAAACTAAGGCGATCAATTTTATCTTCGTTGGTAAATTCCACTAACTCTTTGAGTTGATGCAAAATATTACTGAATTTCGATTCTGTTCCAACAAATTCTTTACGCTGTAAACTAAAGAGAAAATCAATGGCTTTTAAGGAATGAATAGAAAGTTCATACACAATATCGCCATTATCTGCCGGGTAATTAATTAAAAAGCCATTGTTTGTCCAATGGGTAATATATTTTTTGGCTTTTTCATCATAACTATCTTGTTGGAAAATACCGCTTTCATCATCATTTTCTAATTGTTTAAATTCCAAAAAGTCCGCCAGTTTTTGCTGGATTTTTTCACTGGAAATGCCTTGCTTAAATTGTGCTGAAATTTGCAATAAAAATTCAATAACAATATTTCGATTACGTAATTTTAATAATTGTGCGCTGGGGGAGTGGTTTAAGATATTGAGAATTTTTGTAATATTATCCATTGCGTTATTCCGAGTCATATTGGCCGTAATGCTTGCTAAGCATAATGAGAATTAACTAAAAAACAAGTATAAATTAATAGCATGTCAAAAATTGACATATTAAAAAAGCCTAAGTTCTTTTTAATACTTAGGCTTTCGAGATTATCGCTGAATATTGATTAAATGACTTCTTGCACCACGGCAGAAACATCTGGGGCAAACATTTCCTCTTGTGCCATTTGTTGAATATCTTGTGGCGAATATTTACGTTGATCATAAACCACGACAATACTTTTATCTTTTTCTTGCAAGAAGTTTGTTTCACCAAACGGCGTATAGCGAGTGGCACCAATAGCAATAATGGCACGTGTTGGGTAATTGGCTTGTTCTAATAAGTGGGCAATATTATTCATTGGATCCACATCTGGCTGATTATTCATTCGGTCAATAATCCAATCAATTAATTTTTGGTGGAAATAATTGTAATTTACCGCTGGGCTATCAACGCCGTAAGTATGTAATTGATCCTGACGTTTAAGGAAGCTAGCAATATTGTAATGATCTAAAATGCCCCCTTCTTCGAATTTATCAATTTCAATTAAATTGGTTGAAATCCCTTTTGAACATAAACCCCAGTTTTTCTTTTCACTAATTTTATGTGCATTTGGACAACGAATAGAACAGTCATTATAAGCGGTGAAATGTCGCGCCTTTAATTCGACCACTTTATTGTCTTGATAAATAATTTCACAAATTAAGGCAACTTCAGGTTCAATTTGTAAATGATCTACATCATTGCGTTTTGTTGGAAATTGGAGAGTTTCTGAGGAGAGGGGGTATTGTGCTAAGAATTTTTCTTTTTCGTCTAAATGCAGGGAAGGAACATAAAAAGGGAAGATAGCTTTTGGTGCGCCTTCCTCTTTGGTTTTTACTTTGGCAAAATCAACGGCTTCACCGGCTTGCTCTAAATGACCTGCAAAATTACCTGCAACACCTAACCCAATATAGTTTTTAAATAAATTTAACATTGATGTCCTCACATAATTAAAAAGTGGTAGATATCTTACGACAGATGAAAGAAAAAGTATAATAAAAAAAATTTACGCAAACGTTTGCTTTTTTGCTATACATTTTAAAATTTAATCAGTATAATTCACGACATTTCTTAACTTGCTCAAGAATCAAGCAATTCAATAATGTTAATTGATTATGACGAAAGATATTCAGTTTTATCATTCTTTACAGAAGATATTCGTACAGCCGAAGTATTATCCTTTTTCTGTGTCATTTTTACAATTAATTTATTGTCGCGAACCCTAAGCCCAAGCTATTGCTTGGGTTTTTTTATTGTTTTTTTCTCAAAAATATAGAGGATACAACTTTGGACGCACGCATTTTTATTGAAAAGAAACCACACCTTAATCAAAAGTCCCAACAGCTAGTACAGCAAATTCAACAAAATTTAAGAATCAATGGCTTGCAATCTATTCGCCTGATTCATTTATATGATTTATTTGATTTACAAAATGCTGAACAATTGCAAGCGGTGAAAAAAGTTTTGGCCGAGGCGGTGAGCGATAAAATTTATGACGACATCAATTTACAAGGCCTACATTATTTTGCCACCGAGTTTTTACCAGGGCAGTTTGATCAATGTGCCGACTCCGCCAAACAATGTATTGATATCGCCTTGGCGGAGCAAAATAATGTGCAAGTGAAATCGGGGCAATTGTTAATTTTTGAAGGGCAATTAACGGCAAAAGATATTGAAAAAATTAAAGATTTTTATATTAATCCCATTGAATCCCAACTGAAAGATTTATCCCAATTAGCCTTAGCACCAGTAAATTTTGACAATCAAGAACAGCGTTTTACAGCATTTTGTCAGCTAGATCAGCAAGGTTTAGCCCAATTTAAACAGCAATTAAATTTAGCCTTAACCCTTGAGGATCTCGCCTTTATTCAAACATATTTTATACAACAAGATCGTGCCCCAACAGAGGCCGAAATTAGAACTTTTGATGCGTATTGGTCTGATCATTGTCGGCATACTACCTTTGAAACAGAAATTACCGCCGTCACCTTTCCCGACAATGCTTTTGGGCAAAAATTACAGCAAGAATATGAGGATTATCTCGCTCTCCAACAACAACTGGCTCGCCACAAAAAACCATCCTTAATGAATATGGCGACCATTGTGGCGCGGGAATTAGTGGCGCAAGGCAAATTAAATGATCTAGAAATCAGTGAAGAAAATAATGCCTGTTCCGTGGAAGTCACCATTGAAACCGAATCTTTTAATGGAGAACGCCAGCAAGAACAATGGCTGTTAATGTTTAAAAATGAAACCCACAATCATCCTACGGAAATTGAACCTTTCGGCGGTGCTTCCACCTGTTTAGGAGGCGCTATTCGCGACCCACTTTCTGGCCGTTCTTATGTTTATCAAGCCCTACGCGTATCGGGTGCCGGAGATATTTTGGCAAGCTATGATAAAACCTTAGCCGGCAAATTAAGCCAACGGAAAATCAGCCAAGAAGCGGCTCAAGGTTATGCCTCTTATGGTAATCAAATTGGTATTGCTACAAGCTATGTGAACGAAGTTTATCACCCAGGTTATGTGGCTAAACGGATGGAAGTGGGGGCGGTGGTGGCGGCGGCTCCAAAAGAAAATGTAGTACGCAAAAGCCCACAAGCGGGGGATAAAATTATTTTACTTGGTGGTTTAACGGGGCGTGATGGCTGTGGTGGCGCCGCGGGGTCCAGCCAATCTCACCATATGGAATCCTTAACGCAATGTAGCGCCGAAGTACAAAAGGGCAACGCCCCAGAAGAACGAAAAATTCAGCGCCTTTTCCGTCGTCCGGAAGTGTCGCGTTTAATTAAAAAATGTAATGACTTTGGCGCCGGTGGTGTATGTGTGGCCATTGGTGAATTGGCACCAGGCGTTTGGGTGGATTTAGACAAAGTGCCAGTGAAATATCAAGGATTAAGTGGTACAGAATTAGCTATTTCTGAATCGCAAGAACGAATGGCTATTGTGTTAGACGCACAAGATTGTGATCGCTTTTTAGCCTTGGCACAAGAAGAAAACCTACGGGCCACAGTGGTGGGTGAGGTAACGGATAATCATCATTTACAACTCAGTTGGCAGCAAGATCTTATTGTCAATATTGATCGCGATTTCCTCAATACAAACGGCGTTGCTCAGCATATTGCCATTGATGCTAGCGACTTAAAAACGCCACAAAAATCGCATTTATTGCAACGGCATATTGAAGGGGAAAATTTTGCCCAACAATGGTTGTTAAATATGCAAGATGACAATGTGGCTGCTCAAAAAGGCTTGGGGGAAATGTTTGATTCAAGCATCGGGCGAGGCACGGTATTAATGCCTTATGGTGGCCGTTATCAAATGACGCCTATTGATGTGTCGGTAATGAAATTCCCGGTAATGGGTAAAGAAACAGAGGCTGTTTCCGCAATGAGTGTGGGCTTTGATCCTGCTTTAATGACACAAAGTTGCTACCACGGGGTGCAGTTTGCCATTGCGGATTCCTTGGCGAAATTAGTGGCAGCGGGCATTGATTATCGTTATGCCCATTTTTCTTTCCAAGAATATTTTGAAAAGTTAGGGCAAGACAGTCAAAAATGGGCCAAACCTTTCCTCACAATGTTAGGCGCAATTAAGGCCCAGCAACAATTTGGTTTGGCAGCCATTGGCGGTAAAGATTCCATGAGCGGCAGCTTCCATCATTTATCCGTTCCCCCTTCTTTTCTTTCTTTTGCCGCCGCTGTGGGCAAGGCCTCTGACATCATTTCCCCAGAGTTTAAACAGGCGGGGAATTTTGTATATTTCATTGATAATCCAATTAATGAGCAATGTTTATTTGATGTGGCCCAGTTAAAACAAGGATTCGATCGGGTACTTAAGGGCATTAAGGCGCAACACATTGTCGCCGCAATGGTGATTAAACAAGGCGGCATTGCGGAGGCATTATCTAAAATGGCATTTGGCAATGGCTTAGGGGTAAAACTTGAGGTTAATCCAGAGGCATTGGATTTCTTTGCTCGTCGTCCGGCGGCAATGGTTGTGGAAAGCACAGAGCCATTAACTTGGCCGCAAGCCCAGTTACTTGGCCAAGTGTCGGAAACCTTTAGCATTCAATTTCCACAAAATATGCCGGCAGATATTCCGTTATTTTCCATTCAGCAAGGGTGGTTAAATAAATTTATGCCGGTATTTCCAAGTGATATTTCACAGCCCGTTGAAATTTATCCGGCCGTAAAGGCTCAGCCACCAATGGCGTCTGAACACAAGGCTTCCACGCAAAAAAATGCCCCAAGAATCAACCAGCATTTTGCCCAGCCAAAAGTGTTAATTAGTGCTTTCCCAGGGACAAACTGTGAATACGACATTCAAAATATTTTCCAACAACAAGGTGGCGATGCGGAGATTTTATTGTTCCGCAATTTAGATCAAAATCTAATTAATCAATCTATTCAAGCTATGGAAAACGCCTTGCTTAATAGTCAAATTTTTGTGTTACCAGGGGGCTTTAGTGCCGGCGATGAACCCGATGGATCCGGGAAATTTATCGCCGCCATTTTACAAAATCCACGCATTAAAGCGGCCATTGAAACCTTCTTAGCCAAGGATGGTTTAATTTTAGGAATTTGTAATGGCTTCCAAGCATTGGTGAAATCCGGATTATTGCCAAATGCTCAAATTGGCGAGTTTTCTGCCAATTCCCCAACCTTAACTTTCAATCAAATCGGCCGCCATATTTCCCAAATGGTGGAGACTAAAATTGTGAACAATCATTCCCCTTGGCTAAACAGTTTTGCCATTGGGGATAGGTTCTCTATTCCCGTTTCCCACGGTGAAGGGCGTTTTTATGCCAATGACGAGATGTTGCAGCAATTGATTCAAAATGGGCAAATTGCCACTCAATATGTCAATTTTGAAGGGGATGCCACCAATGAATTTCGCTTCAATCCAAATGGCTCCACTTATGCCATTGAAGGAATAACTTCGCCTTGTGGACGTATTTTCGGAAAAATGGGGCATTCAGAACGTTTTAGCCGCCATTGTTTTAAAAATACAGAAGGTCAGCATTTTCAAAATATTTTCTTAAACGGTGTGAATTATTTTAAGTAGGAGAAACTTATGCAAGTTGCCATTATTTTTGGTAGTGAGTCTGATAAAGCCGTGATGCAAGGGGCTGCGGATTGTTTAAAACAGTTTGATATTTCATTTCAAGCCTATGTGTTATCAGCCCATCGTGTGCCTGAATTATTAAGTGAAACCTTGCAACAACTCGAGCAAGAAGGGGCACAAGTTATTATTGCCGGGGCGGGGCTGGCGGCCCATTTGCCTGGGGTGATTGCCTCGAAAACCACCTTGCCGGTTATTGGGGTGCCAATTAAAGCGGCCTTAGCCGGGCTAGATGCGTTATTTTCCATTGTACAAATGCCGAAATCCATTCCGGTGGCCACAGTGGGTATTAATAATAGTTTTAATGGCGCGATGTTAGCGGTTCAAATTTTAGCCTTAGGTGATCAAGGGCTACAACAAAAATTGCAGCAATATCGCCAAGCAATGCAAGAAAAATGTTCAACTCAAATCCATATTGATTTATAAGGAGCTCATGATGTCTTATCCACAAAAAACTGAATTTTTATACGAAGGCAAAGCAAAACAATTATTTGCCACCACTGATCCTCATTTGGTCATCGTACATTATAAAGATGATGCCACCGCAGGAAACGGCGCTAAAAAAGGGATTATTGAGAAAAAAGGTATTTTAAATAACGCCATCACCCAAAAGATTTTCCAATATTTAGCCGATAACGGCATTAAAACGCATTTAGTGGCTAAGCTAAATGAGCGTGATCAGTTGTGTGAAAAAGTAAAAATTTTCCCATTAGAAGTGATCACTCGTAACTTAATTGCCGGCTCAATGGCTGCCCGTTTAGGCATTAAAGAAGGCACCAAACCATGTAACACTATTATGGAAATTTGCTATAAAAATGATGAGTTTGGCGATCCGTTAATTAATGATGATCACGCCGTAGCACTTGGTATTGCCACTTACGATGAACTGGCTGAAATTTATGATATGACCAGTAAAATCAACAAGTTATTAACACAAAAATTTGATCAACTTGGCATTACGTTGGTGGATTTTAAATTAGAGTTTGGGAAAAATGCCCAAGGCGAAATACTGTTAGCAGATGAAATTTCACCGGATACCTGTCGTTTTTGGGATAAAGCCACGGGCGAAAAATTAGATAAAGATCGTTTCCGTCGTGATTTAGGCAATGTGGAACAAGCTTACTTGGATATTTTTTCTCGTCTTCAATAAGGACCAGTGGATCACACAATGTTAGAACATTGCGACAAAATGGAAGAAGAATGCGGAGTATTTGCCATTTACTCCGCAGATTTTCAGCGTAATCTTGCCCCCCTTGCGTATTACGGCCTTTTCGCCTTACAGCATCGTGGGCAAGAAAGTGCGGGAATGTCCGTATCACTTAATGGCAATATTAAAACCTACAAACAAATGGGCCTTGTTTCGCAGGTGTTTACGCCGGAAATTTTAAATTTATTAGAAGGCAATATAGTTATCGGGCACACGCGTTATTCCACAACAGGGGAAAGCCGCCTTTCCAATTGCCAACCCCTTCAAGGCCCATTTAATCAACAACAAATTGCCATGGCCCATAATGGTAATTTAACCAATGCCGCGATGTTGCGCCAAAAAATGGAACAGCAGCACATTTCCTTTCAAACCACTATTGACTCAGAAGTGATCATCAAAGGTATTAGCCAATATGCACACTTAGGTATTTTGGAGGCTTGCCAGCAGGCTTTGCAAAAAATTCGTGGTGCTTATGCATTGGTGATCACAGTACAAAATCAACTTATTGGCATTCGCGATCCTTATGGCATTCGCCCCTTATGTTTAGGGCAAACTGCCGATGGTGATTGGGTGCTGGCTTCGGAATCTTGTGCCTTAGATGCCGTAGGGGCGACCTTAATTCGAGATATTGGGCAAGGGGAAATAGTGATCATCAATGAAGAAGGGGTGCATTCACATTTTTTACCTCATACAGCGGGCAAACCTTTTTCCCCTTGTGCTTTTGAATACATTTATTTTGCTCGTCCCGATACGATTATGGACGGCATTGATGTGTATTTGGCACGGGTTGAAGCGGGGCGACGCTTAGGCAAACAGCAAAGTGTTGAGGCTGATATTGTTATTGGGGTGCCTGATTCTGGAGTACCTGCGGCCATAGGTTTTGCGGAAAGCTCCGGCATTGCCTATGCCAATGGTTTAATTAAAAACAAATACATTGCCCGTACCTTTATTCAACCTGGGCAAGAATTGCGAGAAAAAGCCGTATTGGCAAAATTAAACCCCATAAAAAGCAGTATTTACGGCAAGCGAGTTGTGGTGGTTGATGACAGTTTGGTGAGAGGCACCACCAGTAAAATTTTGATTAAAATTTTACGCAAAGCGGGCGCCAAAGAAGTGCATTTTCGCAGTGCGTCACCGCCGGTAAAACATCCTTGTTTTTATGGTATCGATACGGCAAATCGTGGGGAATTATTAGCCAGTAAAATGACCATTGAAGAAATGTGCCAATTTATAGGGGCAGACAGTTTAGATTTTTTACAAATTGGAGAAATGCTGGGTTGTTTAAATTGTAATAAAGCTTGTACCGCCTGTTTTAGCGGTCATTACCCAGAAAAAGTGTGATTAAGTTTAGGCAACAATGAGGAAACAACAATGACAGATGCTTATAAAAATGCGGGTGTGGATAAAGAAGAAGGCTACAAAGCCGTTGAATTAATGAAGCAAAGTGTGCAACAAACCCATAATAAAAATGTGTTAGCCAATTTAGGCAGTTTTGGCGCCTTGTATCAATTAGGAAACTATCAGGATCCTATTTTAGTGTCAGGCACGGATGGCGTTGGGACAAAATTAAAAGTGGCATTTCAGCAACAAATTTTTGACACCGTAGGCATTGATTGCGTCGCAATGTGTGTTAATGATGTCCTTTGCCACGGTGCTAAGCCATTATTTTTCTTAGATTATTTAGCTTGTGGCAAATTAGAAAGTCAAGTGGCGGCTAAATTAGTTACCGGTATTAGCAACGGGTGTTTACAAGCAGAAGCGGCCTTAATTGGTGGCGAAACGGCTGAAATGCCAGGTTTTTATGCGCCAGGAGATTACGATATCGCCGGATTTTGTGTGGGAGTAGTGGAAAAATCCCAATTAATTGATGGTTCAAAAGCCAAAGCCGGCGACAAAATTATCGCCCTTGCCTCCAGCGGATTCCATAGTAACGGCTTTTCTTTATTGCGAGTGTTGTTCCAAAATTATGAGGAAAAAATTGGCGATAAAACCTTGGGCGAAATTCTACTAACGCCAACCAAAATTTACGTTCAACCCGTTCTTAAAGCATTACAGAAATTTGATATTCATTCCTTGGCACATATTACCGGTGGCGGTTTATTTGAAAATTTGCCACGAGCAATGGGCAAAAATCTTTCTCCCGTTGTGTTTAAAGCCAATATTCCCGTACCAGAAATTTTTAAAATGGCGCAACAACGAGGCAATTTAACGGATCAAGAAGCCTTTGGCACCTTTAATATGGGGGTTGGATTTTGTGTCATTGTGCCACCTGAAATCAGTGAGGAAGTGATTCAGTTTTTCAATTCCCAAGGGGAGCAAGCCTTTATGATTGGGGAAGTGCAAGCAGGGGATAATCGTCTCTATTTAAAATAGCCGTATTTTTAATATGTCATTTTTAATTGTGTTTTTATTTATTTTTAATTGATTTTTAAAGGATACAAAGTATGAAACGAGCATTAATTTCAGTTTTTGATAAAACCGGTATTTTACCTTTCGCTCATTGGTTAGTGAGCCAACAAGTGGAAATTATTTCAACAGGCGGCACTTACCGCTATTTAAAAGATCACCATATTCCAGTGTTGGAAGTGGCCGAGGTGACAGGTTTTAATGAAATGCTTGATGGACGCGTTAAAACCTTACATCCAATGATCCACGGCGGGATTTTAGCACGACGAGATCTGGCTTCTCATATGCAAGATCTTATTCACAATCAGATTACACCCATTGATTTTGTGGTGGTCAATTTATATCCCTTCGCCGAAAAATTAGCAGAAAATCTTCCATTTGATGAATTAATTGAATTTATTGATATCGGCGGTCCTTCAATGTTACGTTCCGCCGCGAAATCTTTTAAAGATGTAGTGGTGTTAAGCGATCAGCAAGATTACGCCAAAGTTATGCAAGAAATTGAGGCACAAGGGGCACTTTCCTTCGCCAGTCGTAAAGCCTTAGCCGCCAAAGTATTCAACTTAACATCCCATTACGATGCCCTCATTAGCCAATATTTAATGGAAGATAATATTCCCGATTATTTAACTCTCAGCTATCAAAAAGAAAACACAATGCGTTATGGGGAAAATGCCCATCAACAAGCCTTTTATTATGTAGATCAAAGCCGAAAAGGCGCGATGAATAATTTTGAACAATTAGGTGGCAAAGCATTATCGTTTAACAATGTACGAGATATGGATCTTGCTTGGAAAGTGGTGTCAGAATTTGATGAACAAGAATTTGTTTGTTGCGCCGTAAAACATTCCACCCCTTGTGGCGTTGCATTAGGATCTTCCGTGGAGCAAGCGTATTTGAAAGCCTTTAATGCAGATCCTGTGTCTATTTTCGGTGGTATTGTAGCCTTTAATCATCAAGTGGACGCCAACACTGCCAAAGAACTAAGCCAAATTTTCTTAGAAATTGTGATCGCTCCATCCTTTAGTCAAGAGGCCTTGGCTATTTTGCGGGAAAAGAAAAACTTACGCATTATTCAATGCCCACAAAAAGCCCAACAAAACTGGGAAATGATCCAAGTAGATGGCGGCTTATTAATTCAAGAAAGCAACCAAAAGTTATTAGAAAACCTTGAACAAGTCACCCAAGGTAGCCTTTCTGAAGAACAAAAAGCTGATCTTATTTTCGCCCTCAAAGTGGCAAAATTTGTAAAATCTAACGCGATTGTGGTGGTAAAAGAAGGCCAAACCTTAGGCATTGGCGGTGGCGAAGTGAGCCGCATTTGGGCCGCTGAAAAAGCCTTAGAACGCGCCGAAAAATTTGGCAAAGAGCAAATGGTGATGGCTTCTGATGCCTTTTTCCCTTTTGCAGATGTAGTGGAGTTGGCCGCAAAAAATAATATTGCCGCCATTATTCAACCAGGTGGCTCCATTCGAGATCAAGAGGTTATTCAAGCAGCAGAGGATAATCATATTGTGATGTTGCTCAGCCATATTCGTCATTTCAAACATTAATTTTAAATATCAAAAATTAAACATAAAGCCCCGTTGGGCAAAGTCGAGGTATTTTATGAAAATTTTAGTGATTGGTGGTGGTGCCCGCGAACACTGTATTTGTTGGAAATTATTACAAAATCCAGAAGTGGAGAAAATCTTTGTAGCCCCAGGTAACGCATTTGATTTGTTGGAAAAAAAAGTAGAGAAGATCCACCTTAAAGGCATAGATGAATTATTGACGTTTGCGAAAGATCAGCAAATTGATCTCACTATCGTAGGATCGGAAGAATTATTAGTCGCCGGTATTGTGGATCAATTTGAAGCGAATGAATTGGCCATTTTTGGTGCAAATAAAAAAGCGGCGATGCTTGAAGGATCGAAAGCCTTTGCCAAAGAATTTATGGCTAAATATGGTGTTAAAACCGCCGCTTCCAAAAGTTTCACTGATATTCAACAAGCTAAAGCCTACGCCCAAACAATGGCCTTACCCATTGTGATCAAAGCTAGCGGATTGGCGGCGGGAAAAGGCGTGATAATTTGTGAAAGCTTAGCAGAAGCAGAGGAAACCTTAGAAGAAATAATGGTGAATAAAATTTTTGCAGAAGCGGGAGATACTGTGGTATTAGAAGAATTTCTGCAAGGTGCAGAAATTTCTATTTTATCTTTCAGCGATGGAGAAACTATTTTGCCTTTAATTTCTGCGCGGGATCATAAAAAAATTGGTGAAGGTAACCAAGGTTTAAATACCGGAGGAATGGGGGTCATCGCACCTAATCCAGATTTTAATGAAGCAGTTCGCCAAGATTTTGAGCAAAATATTTTACAACCGACCTTGCAAGGTTTAGTAGCGGAAGGAATGAAATTTAATGGTGTGATTTTCTTTGGCTTAATGCTCACTGCAAAAGGCGTATATTTACTGGAATATAATATGCGCCTCGGGGATCCAGAAACCCAAGCGGTATTGCCTTTATTGGAAAATGATTTATTGGAAATTATTTTAGCTATGCAAGCAGGCAAGTTAAATCAACAAAGATTAACCTTTAAACCTCAATCAAGTTGCGTTGTGGTGTTAAGTGCTGAAGGCTACCCACAGCAACCAAGAAAAGGGGACTTAATAAAGGGCATTGAAAAGTTACATCAACAATCGCAACAAGGAAAAGGATTCATTTTTTTAGCCGGCGTTAAAGGTGAAAATCAACACTTTATTACAAATGGAGGAAGGGTATTAAATCTGGTCGGATTTGGTGACAATAGCGAAAGTGCCATTGCGGATGTTTATCAACGGATAGAAGACATTCAATTTAATGGAAAATATTACCGCAAAGATATCGGAAAAAGCTAAAAATTAAGCGTTTTGTATAGGGAATAAGCGATCATAAAAATTTTTTTAAATTTTCAAAAAAAACACTTGCAAAGGTATTTCAAATCCCTATAATACGCCCCACACAACGAC
>SAMEA104404106__coassemble_1023_pt1 | contig 23615 bp, 24 predicted proteins | sample SAMEA104404106__metabat2_high_PE_050 | metagenome-assembled genome bin SAMEA104404106 (sample SAMEA104404106) | Balaenoptera acutorostrata | reverse complement strand
TCACGAATAAGTTTATCGATAACGTAAATCGAGTGGGTGATGATATTTACTATAATATCGAAAAGAAAGAGGGAAATACTTACATAAAAGAAAAGAGACCTGAAGGTTGTAAAAGTGTTGATGAAAATTGCATAAAAGTACAAGAGCTTGATGTAAATAATCTTAAGGTACCTAAAACAAAAGCTGAGGCGGAACAGTTAGCAAGAATGTATGTGCACGGAATGTTTAATACAAAAGATGAAGATAGAACGATTGGCGCGATTCAGTATGGAGGAACGGATTATCTAGATAATGATGTGGTAATTGTCAGAAAACCTTATACATCACTAACATCTGAACTAGCCTATACCGTCTTTGAACGCTTACGTGCTGGATTAAATATGCCTAGTATTTTTGGCGCTTCTAATGCGAGTCGAGAGCAAGTAAAAATTTGGGGCGTATTAGATGAATATAATCGTCAAAATCCAAACAATCAGGTTGATTTAGACTCTCTTTCTCATAGTTTAGGTGTCTCGGGCGTAGCAAACGCGATGAATTGGGCGCAATATCAAGGGATGAAGTTTGACCATACAAAATTAAAAGCCAATACCGTAGGAACCTCTTATCCAATGACAAATTCAACTATTGCAAGCCGTTTATCAGGCGGGCTATACGACCAAGGCTATGCTGAAAAAGCCAGTAAATTATTTAAAGAGGGAAGCGTAGAATATGCAGCCGCACCTCGAGATATTGTAGCCACAGGAATAAATTTACCTTGGTTACCAGGGCATTTAAGTTTTGGAATTGGTAATACTGATACAACAGGCCAAAATACAACAGGGGTTCCGTTGTTGGGGATGATTAATGGGGATCATACTAAGGCGTATTATAAGGATAAAGAGGTGATTGGTTTTCTTAACAAAAAATATCCAGAAGAAATTAAAATAATAGAAAAATATCAAAGAAAAACCTGGGGTAAGGTAGGTCCAAAGACTAAAATAATTAATTTTAGTAATAGAAATATTATTGAAAATAATCAGGAGACTAAATAATGAAAAAATTACTATTATTAATCCTAACTCTAATTTTATCAGGATGTTATTTAGCAAATGGGTCTCCTAGCTTAAGTAAGTTTTGGCTAAAAAATGGCAAGTCATTTTCAATGAAAGAAAGAGATGATTGTTTAGCAAAGGCAGATAATGTATTAGGAGAACGTTTTTTTTATTTAAGGAAAAAAGATAATGAAGATTCAGATAAATTTTATGAGACTCCTGAATATCAAGAGTTCTTAGTTTATTTAAAAAAAGAATCTAGATTAATGAATAAATGTTTCTACGATTTAGGTTATCGTTTCCAAGCCCCGCTTTATTGGTGTTTAGCTCAAGATGGAGATAATACAAAGATTTGTATTGAAAATATGAAATACAGAAATTAAATACTTATTTCTTTTTAAGAAATAGCGTTATTAATATAAGTAAATTTTAATATCCTGATAGTGCTATTATTGAAGTCAATATGAGTGTTTCTATTATTTATGGGAGCAAAAGAATACTTAATATATTATTGAAAATTATTAATCAAGGAAATGTAAGTAAATTTATTAGGTAAAGTGATATCACTATTTTGGGCATTGAAACCTATAAAATATTTTCTTATAGAGTTTTGGAGATTAAACATAGGGTTGCCAATCTGTTTTTTTTTTGTACAATTTAAGCGTTTTTTACTATAGCTTTCAATATAGGAGATGTTATGGCTTATTATGAGAATCAATCAGAAATGTTTAAACAACGTGCTGAAAAGAATAAAGAAAAAGGCGATTATTATTATGCAAAATCTAAGGAAGCTAAAGAAAATGGTAATGATAATGAAGCTCAAAAATATATGGCTCAGGCTCAGAAACAGTATCAGATGCAGAAAGAAAATGAGCAAAAAGCAAAAGAACATATAGGTAAAAATTGGTGATTAAGGAGTAAAAAATGGGATTTTGGGACATAGCTAAAAAAGTTGGTTCAGGTATTGTAAATACAACAAAAGAGTTTAATGAAGAATTAAAAAATCTTCGTGAAAAATATCAATATGAAAATGACTATGAATTATTTGAAATGCTTAAAGATCACTATATTAAAAAAAAGTTAACGAATAAAGAGGCAGTAGCTATTAGGCAAGTTTTAAAGGAAAGGGGTTATAGTTCAGAGGATATTACTAGAGAGGTTAAAAATTTACTTTCTTAATACTTAGTAATTTTATGAGTTTAAATATTTAGAAAGGTTACTAAAATGGGCCAGTAAGAAATACTAGAATATTTCTTACTGGTTTTATAATTTTAGAACTTAAAAAAGTCATAATAATTTATTTATACTAAAGATATTAATTTAATAAATATCAAAAACCCCATCAAATTCCCTTGAATGGAGAACAATAACTATGCAACAATGAGGCGTTTAAAATTTTGATAATCAGGAGCTTTAATGGATGAATTAATGACTTATGCCTTAGCTGTATTTATGGCGTTTTTTGCGATGTTAAATCCTATAGCGAATACCCCAATGTTTCTGGGGGTCACGAATGGGCAAAGTGATGATGAACGTTTACAAACAGCGAAAACTTCTACCTTTGTTGGATTTTGCATCTTATTGGTATTTACAGTTTTAGGTAAATACATTTTTGATATGTTTGATTTAACCATTCCCGCCTTTAAAATTACAGGTGGGATTTTAATTTTCTACATCGGCTTTGAAATGTTAATGTCTAGAAGGGCTTCCACAAAAGCCACCAACACAACCGTCACAGAAGATGATAACGTAGCCATTTCCCCTTTGGCGGTGCCAATGTTAGCAGGGCCAGGGATGATCGTTACCGCAATGAACTATGCCACCAATGCCGACCTTATCCAGCTGGCGGTGGTGATTGTAATGTTAGCGGTGATTTTTTATTTAAATTATTTCGCCTTTTCTTTAAGTAAAACCATTATCCGCCTATTCGGAAAAAGTTTGATTTCTGTTATTGGAAAATTAATGGGGTTAATTTTGGCCATTATTGGTACAGGAATGACGATTGAAGGATTAAAATTATCTTTTACTTTTTTAGCGAATTAATTTCAAAGTAAATTCATTAAAAAAAAGGCACGTTTTAGCGTGCCTTTTGCATATTTGATATAAGATCTTTTACATTATTTCTTTGGTAAATAAATTAGTGGATTTACAGATTGTCCTTTATGACGGATTTCAAAATGTAATTTCACACGATCGGTACCGGAGCTTCCCATTTTGGCAATTTGTTGTCCTGCTTTAACCTTTTGCTTATCTTTAACTAATAAAGAATCATTATGGGCATAGGCACTTAAGTAATTATTATTGTGTTTAATAATAATTAAGTTACCGTAACCTGCCAATGCATTACCCGCATATACCACTTCACCAGCTGCCGCCGCACGCACTGTTTGACCGCGAGTGCCGATAATATCAATACCATTATCTCCGCTTGATGTAGGCTTAATGACCGTTCCAGTTGCAGGCCATTGCCATACTACATAACCCATTTTTTTACTTGTTTGAGTTGTTGTAATTGTTGTTGGTTTTTCCACTTTTTCCACTTTCACCGGTGTTGCAGGGACAACAGGTTGCGTCACGGTGGTGGTTTGGGCGTTTGGATTCACTTTTAACACTTGCCCAACTGTTAAATCATAAGGTTCAGATAAATTATTCATCGCAGCTAATTGTTGTACATCAAGACCTGCAATATAAGCAATTAAATACATCGTATCGCCAGGGCGAACTACATAGTTTTTATTGGTGTAGAAACCTTTTTGAATTTTATTGTATTCTGGTGCATTAGTTTGTGGATCGCGAGGAATTTGGAAATTTTGAGTAACGACAGGGGCTACTTTTTGTGTAACATTTTGCTTAATCGTTTGTTGATAAGTTTGAGCTTGGGCTTTTGGGCTTAATTTAATGGTTTGACCAACACTTAATGCATAAGGTTTTTTTAGATGATTACGTTTGGCAATAGCATCAACGCTTTCTCCGGATAAATAAGCGATTAAGAAAAGAGAATCTCCTTTTTGAACTTGGTAAGTACTACCATTGTAAGAGCCTTTTTTAATTTTGCTATAAATTGGTTTGTTAGTACGTGGATCTCTTGGAATATAGAAATTTTGAGTAGTATGCTGAATTTGATTAACGGCGGTGGTACGGGTATTGTTTGTATCAATAACTTCAACCGGCGTTGTTTCAATAACTTGAGGTTGCCAATTTGCATTTTCCCCAGTGACATAAACCGGTTGTGAACCAGTAGGGCTAAGAACACCCACACCATTTTCTACTGGTGCCGGTTGATTAGAACTACAAGCTGACAATACAGCCATCGCCACAGGGAGGATTAATATTTTTTTCATTTTGGGTTTCTCCATAATTAATGAATTCAGGTTAACGGTTAAAGCAGGATTTACCGTTCAATAAAAAAGCTTATTTAAAAATACAATAAATAATGATGGCTAACAATACCACAGACCAGCCAATAATTTCGATAGATTTACGTAATTTTGCGGCAAATTTCTCGCCACCCCAAGCGGCTAATTTTGCCACTAAAATAAAACGGGCCATACGAGAAACAAAGGCGGCTGCAATAAAAGGCAAGAAAGCCATTTGCATTACCCCCGCACAAAGAGTGAAAACTTTATAGGGGATCGGCGAAAATCCCGCCACAAAAACCACTAAAACGCCCCATTTATCAAACCAGGCCACCACACTTTGCCATTTTTCCAAATAGCCAAAAACAGCCACATAATGGGTGACAAAATCCACCGCGAAATAACCTAAACTATAGCCAATAATGCCACCTAACACCGAGGCAATGCCTGTAATAATAGCCAAACGGAAGGCTTTTTGTGGCTTTGCCATCGCCATGGGAATAAGCATAACATCTGGTGGAATAGGAAAAAAGATCGCTTCAATAAAACTCACTAAAGCGAGCCAAAAAGGCGCTAAGTGATGTTGTGACCATTGCATCGTTTTATCGTAAAGTGCACCAAAAAGGTTCATTTTCCGTTATCCTTATTTTTCCGCAATCCAGCTTTCTAAGCTTTGCATTGAATGATATGCGGTCATATCCGCTTGAATCGGAGTAACAGACACATAACCGTGATGTACCGCATGGAAATCGGTGCCTTCTTTGGTATTTTCTGCTAAACCCACAGGGCCTATCCAATAAATATTTTCATTTCTTGGATCTTTTTGTTTAATAATTTCAGTTGTGCAAATACGATTGCCTAAATGGCAAACTTTGATCCCTTTAATTTCTTCATAAGGTAAATCTGGCACATTAATATTAATAATTTCACGGCTTTTAACAATTTCAGGATGAAGTTTTGGCACTAAATCAGCGATAATTCTCGCCGCGGTATCATAATATTTACGTCCATCTAAGGACACGGCAATAGCGGGTAAACCTAAATGGCGCCCTTCTAAGGCTGCCGCAACGGTGCCGGAATAAATCACATCGTCACCAAGGTTAACGCCAGCATTAATGCCAGAGACAACAAGGTCAACTTGACCAGATAAAAAGCCATTTAACGCTAAATGGACACAATCCGCCGGGGTGCCATTAACACAATAATCACCATTTTCTAAACGTGTTGGGCGCAATGGTTCGACTAAGGTTAAAGAGCTTGATGCTGCACTACGATTACGATCAGGAGCGACGACGGTAACCTGTGCAAATTTACGTAATTCTGCGGCTAAAGTTTTAATCCCTTCAGCATGGATTCCATCATCATTGGATACAAGAATATGCATAATTTTTTCCTTTATAATTTTTATTATTCAGCTTGCGTATTAACTAATTCACGCACTAAAGCTGTGGCATAGCTACCAGAAGGTAAATAGAAATGAAGGCGTAACCCTTCTTCTTCAAATTGCCAACTTAATTCTTTGGCATGCACTAAAATAGGGCGACGAGCAGCTTTCATTCGTTCTCTTTCCATTAAGGTAGAGAATTCATTTTTCTCATTGACTAAGGCTTTTTCCCAATCGGAGCCTTGAGCCTCACCTTCGCCAATTAACGGGGCGGTGAGTGCAATATCCTGTGCTTGTAAACGCTGTTGTAAAGTCGCGAAATCTTGCGAATCATCGGCCACAAACCAACTGTGGGAGCCGGTTAATTGTAAAATATCATTAGGTAAAATAGTCTTGATTAGATTTTGTTTTAAACGCGCGGATACGACCGTATTAAAAATGGCACTACGTGCGGCAGATAAATAGAAGCTACGTTTTTTACGATCTCGAACTTTAATTTCCCCTCTTGCCCAGGCAAGTGCTTTTGTTAAATTTTGCCCATCACGGCCAAAGCGTTGTTCAGTAAAATAGTTTGGGAAACCATATTGTTGTAAAAATTGTAAGCGTTGTACGAGCTCTTCCGTCTGTTCAGCGCCGCGTAATAACAGTTCAAAATAATTTCCTTCAAGACTACCGGTTCTAATTTTGCGGTTATGGCGGGTAATTTCTAAAATTTCAACGCCTTCTAATTGAAAGCTTGAAAAATCTGGCGTAGGTTTGCCTGGCATTTGCAAACAGAACCATTGCTCCGTGACGGCAAAACGATCTTTTAAGCCGGCATAGCCCATATTTCTTTGGGAAATGCCCACAAATTCCGCCAACTTTTCGCCCACAAATAAGGTATTACAATCAGTTTTACGGACTTTTACTGCGACAAACTCACCGTCACCGGATAATTCATAGCCTAAGTTTTCTTTTACCACAAAGTCTTGGCATTGTGCTTTTAACTGTGCTTTTTGGGTTGGGGGAGTTTGTAAAAAAGCCAAATCCATTTTTATTCCTTAATTATTTTCTGGTTAATAATGCCACCGCTTCACAAGCGATACCTTCGCCACGGCCAGTAAAGCCGAGCTTTTCTGTGGTGGTGGCTTTAACGTTGACTTGTTCAATAGTGCAAGCCAAATCTTGCGCAATATTGGCCCGCATTTGGTCAATATAAGGACGCATTTTTGGGGCTTGCGCAATAATGGTAATATCCACATTGCCTAAGTGATAGCCCTCATCGAGGACTTTTTGATAAGCGATTTTTAGCAATTCACGGCTATTGGCGCCTTTAAATTGCATATCGGTATCGGGGAAAAGTTTACCAATATCCCCCAAAGCTACGGCGCCAAGGAGGGCATCTGTTAAGGCGTGTAAGGCCACATCGCCATCACTATGGGCGAGTAATCCTTGGGAATAAGGGACTTCCACGCCTCCAATTATCACAGGTGGCTCACCACCAAATTTATGTACATCAAAACCATGTCCTATACGTATCATACTTATCCTCCATTGTTTTCTTTTTCGATGTTTTCTTGAGCAAAATAAAATTGTGCCAAGGCTAAATCTTCCGGGCGGGTAATTTTTAAATTATCCCCACGGCCAGGCACTAAATGTGGTTGTAAACCGGCGAACTCCATTGCGGAGGCTTCGTCAGTAATATTGAGCCCTTGAGCAAGGGCATTTTCTAAATGTTGTTTAAGGGATTTTGCCGGGAAAAACTGTGGCGTTTGTGCAAGCCAAAGGGTGGCACGATCTTCTGTATTTGCAATACATTGCTGGCTATCGGCTCTTTTAATTGTATCAATGGCAGGCAAGGCCAAAATGCCCCCTTGTGGATCTTGAATTTGTAGTAGTTTTTCAATATTTTGCCACTGCACACAAGGACGAGCCGCATCGTGAACCAACACCCATTGCTCTTCTGAAGCGTGATTTAAATTTAACGCTTTTAAACAATTTAACACGGAATGAGCACGATCTTGCCCGCCAATCACCCATTGAATTTTGGGATGAGAATAAAGGGGCAGGGATTTTACATAAGGATCCTCTTTGGCCACCGCCACAAGAATTTGGTTGATTTCAGGGCGAGGTAAAAAACGCTGAATGCTGTGTTCTAATACTGTTTGATGATTAATTTTTAAATATTGTTTAGGTTTATTGGCTTGCATACGAGATCCCACACCGGCGGCAGGAATAATAGCAATAATTTTACGACGATTTATTGACATTATTTCTCCTTCACTAAGCGATAAAATACTTCATTTTTTTTCATCATATCGTATTCTTCGCGAGCTTGTTCTTCAATGGCATCTTGGCCAGTTTTAAGATCTTTTATTTGGGCAAAAATAAGGTGGTTTTGGGCACGTAATTGCTGATTTTCTCGTTTCATTTGAGTGACTTTTTCTTGCGTCTCTTTAAAATCAGAGTAGCCATTTTTACCAAACCATAAGTTGTATTGGAAAAAGACCAACAATGCAGCTAAGAGAAAAACCAGTATTCGCATAAATAAACCTTTGCTTTAAATATAAATTGTTAAAAATAGCAGATAGTTTAATACGAAATGCCTATAAAAGAGAATAAAAAACAATATTTTTTCAAGATTTTCTAAAGAGAAAAGAAATTTGTAGAGATGTTATTGGCATCTCTACAAAATTAAGGTGAGGTTTAATTCTTTTTAAATCCAGATTGAACGCCGTGCATATTTGGCAATTGATGGGCAATACCTTTGTGGCAATCAATACAGGTTTTATTATTTTTTAGTGCAAAGGCATGCATTTTAGCCGCCACAGTTTTTTGTTGCGTGTAATCCATATCATTAAAATTGTGGCAATTGCGGCATTCTTGTGAATTATTGGCTTTCATTCGTTTCCATTCGTGTTCTGCCATTTCTAAACGGTGAGCCTCGAACTTCGCTTTAGTATCAATTTTGCCGGTTAAATAGGCATAAACTTCTGCAGAAGCTTGAATTTTACGCGTCCATTTAGGAATGAATTCATGTGGCAAATGGCAATCGGCACAGGTGGCTTTAACCCCTGAGCGATTTAAATAATGCACCGATTGGCGATATTCCGGCACCACATCATTCATATGACATTGGGAACAAAATGCCTCCGTGCTGGTAAGTTCCACCGCTTCGTTTAAGCCGCCCCAGAAAAATATGCCACCAATAAAAGACAATAAAATGACACAGCCCACCGCCATTCGACTTGGACGGCAAAACCATTGCCAAAAACGGCGAAATATGCCTGCTTTTTTTTCATTTTTTTCATTTTGCGTCATCATTGCCCCCTATTCTCCGTAACCATCCATCGGCTTAAATTGGTTTGGCACAATTGGCTCCACATCATCTTGGGTAACATGACATTGCAAGCAGAAATAACGACGCGGAGAAAGTTGTGAGGTAATATTGCCATCGCGATCCATAAAGTGAGTTGGGCTAATACGCGTTGCCCCCGTTACTCTCGCATTGGCTGGACTATGGCACATTAAGCATTGGTTAACATTTTTAGTAACCTGAAAACCTTTAATGCTATGGGGAATCATCGGCGGTTGATTAACATAATTCAGCGCCGGTAATTCGGTTTCTTTCGGTGCATTGTGGAATGCCGGTTTGACATTTTCTGGTGAATTTTTTAAATAGCCTAAGTCAGCATTGACAACATTGGCATAACCTAAAAAACTTAACAATAACGTTAAAACAAAATACTTTTTCATAAGAATCACTCCCCCGAATGATTAAATCGATGACTAAATTTAAAAACTTTTTCTGGGCAAACATCAATACAACGGCCGCAACTAATACAATCTTTATCCAGTATTAGCGGGGTTTTGGGATCTTTGCCATGTAATGGTGGGCGAATTACTTGTGGCTCTGGGCACACATTGTAGCAATCCATACAATTGGTACATTTATCACGGTGCGCCACTTTGACGCGTATAAGGCTTTTGGCTCCAATAATGCCGTAAGCCGCCCCGATAGGGCAAATATGCCCGCACCAGCCGTGTTCAACAATCAATAAATCCAATAAAAAAATGCTCAGGAGCAACCAAATCGTGGCACCAAAGCCGTAAATTAAACCGCGGCCTAAGGCGCTGACGGGGTTAATCCATTCCCATAATAAGGTGCCACTAAAGGCACTGCCGACTAAAATACCGGCTAATAAAATATAGCGTAAAGAGCGTGGCAATTTGGCACTTTGGCGAATGCCTAATTGGCGCCGACACCAAGCGGCACAATCAGTCACTACATTTAAAGGGCATACCCAAGCACAAAATACTTTGCTGCCTAACAGGGCATAAATGAGAATTACAATGAACGCCCCGATCAAGGTGGTGGCACCTGGCAAATAGCCGCTGGCCAGACTTTCCGCGGTAATTAAAGGATCGCTTAAAGGAATGAGATCCAATAATAAACTGCCGGAATAATTGCCTTTTAAAATCCACAGATCCCAATAAGGGCCGGATAAAAACATTGCCAAAATGGATAACTGGCTTAAACGACGCCCAATTAAAAAGCGATGAGCATACCAAAAACCTAATTTTTCCCGAGCTTCTTTGCCGGCGAATTTTGCTGAATTTGCCATTATTTACCCTCCATACCGCGAATTGGTAAATCAATTAAATCGCTTGGTGCCAGCGAGTGACCCGCTTTGTCTTTTTCTTGCCAGCCAAAACGATAATGTTTGCCCAGCATTCCTTTGGCTAATGCCATTGGCAGCACCTTGATGGCGGCTTCCTCCAGTACACAGGCTTCTTCGCATTTGCCACAGCCCGTGCAGGCATCGGAATGCACCGTGGGAATAAACATCGCGTGCTTGTCGGATCTTGGATAATGCTGCACTTCTAAGGTGATGGCTTTATCAATTAACGGGCAAACACGGTAGCAAACATCACAACGTAAGCCTTGCCAATTTAAGCAAGTTTCGTGGTCAAGCAACACCGCCAATCCCATTCGAGCCTGATTAATATCCTCCGCCTGATTATCTAAGGCCCCCGTTGGGCAAGCTTTGGCACAAGGAATATCCGGACACATTTCACAAGGCTTGTCACGAGCCACAAAATAAGGCGTGCCGGCTTCCACAGGCGAAATTAAAGAGGCTAAATGCAACATATCGTAAGGGCAAGCTTGCACACATTGGCCACAACGAATACAAGCGCTGGCAAAATCCTTTTCATTTTCAAGCGCAAAAGGGGGGCGCAATTTCACCCCGCTTTTATCTAAGCTTTGCTGTTGTTGCAAGCTAAGAAGCAAGCCCAATCCCGCCACACCGCCAGCGGTGCGACCTAAATTTTTCAGGAATTTACGTCGCTCCGTAGAGATTTTTATTGGCCCTTTTTCTTTTGGCGCACACTTTTGCATGGCTTATTTCCTATTTTTTATTGCCAAATTAACGGCAATTTTAAACATCCGCTTTAACAACTTTTACCGCACATTTTTTAAAGTCGGTTTCTTTGGAAATAGGATCCGTCGCATCTAAAGTTAATTTATTGGTGAGCTGTCCGGCGTCGAAGAAGGTGGTAAACACTAATCCTTTTGGCACTTTATTGCGGCCTCGAGTATCAATTGGCGCCACCATTTCGCCACGACGGGAAATGACTTTCACTAAATCCCCGTGACGTAAGCCGCGAGCTTTGGCATCATCTGGATGCATCCAAACAAGGTTATTTGGGAAAGCACGGTTAAGTTCTGGCACACGACGAGTCATCGTACCCGTATGCCAATGCTCCAACACACGGCCCGTTGAAAGCCATAAATCATATTCTTCGTCTGGCACTTCTGCTGGTGGCTCATAAGGCACCGCTAAAATAATGGCTTTGCCATCAGGTTTACCGTAAAAATGAATCCCCTGACCGGCTTTTACATAAGGATCATAGCCTTCACGATAACGCCATAGGGTTTCTTTACCGCCCACAACTGGCCAACGTAAGCCACGGGCTTTGTGATAAAGATCAAAATCCGCCAAGTCATGACCGTGACCACGCCCAAAGGACGCGTATTCTTCAAATAACCCTTTTTGTAAATAAAAGCCAAAATCGTAGGATTCATCATTTAAGCGGCCATCTAATTCTGAAGTGGAGTATTTATTCACATTGCCGTTGCGATAAAGAACCTCATAAAGGGTTTTGCCTTTGTATTCTGGGTTTGCGGCTAAAATTTCCGCCGGCCACATTTCATCGGTGGTGAAATATTTTGAAAACTCAACAATTTGCCATAAATCTGATTTCGATTTTCCTGGCCCTTTGACTTGTTGACGCCAAAATTGGGTGCGACGTTCCGCATTGCCGTAAGCCCCTTCTTTTTCCACCCACATTGAGGTTGGTAACATTAAATCGGCGGTTAAGGCGGAAGCTGTTGGATAAGGATCTGACACCACAATAAAGTTTTCTTCATCACGCCAACCAGGTAAACGATCTTTAAGAAGATTTGGCCCCGCTTGCATATTGTTATTACACATTACCCACAGCACAGCCATTTTGTGATCTTTTAAGGCGCGGTCTTGTGCCACGGCGTGATAGCCCACTTTCGGGGAAATAACGCCGGCGGGCAGTTTCCAAATTTTCTCGGCAATTTCACGATGTTTTGGATTCATCACCACCATATCCGCAGGCAAACGGTGAGCAAAGGTCCCCACTTCACGGGCTGTTCCACAGGCCGAAGGTTGGCCGGTTAAGGAAAATGGCCCACAACCAGGGGTGGAGATTTTGCCCGTTAACAAATGCACGTTATACATTAAATGATTTACCCAAACGCCACGGGAATGTTGGTTGAATCCCATTGTCCAGAAAGAGACAATTTTTTTCTTCGGATCCGCATACAGTTTGGCTAAAGCCTCTAATTGTTCTTTTGGTACGCCGGAAATTTCATGGGCTTTTTCCAAAGTGTAAGTAGAAACAAATTTTTTATAGGCTTCAAAATCACTATCAAACATTTTGCCCGCCGCTTTGGCATTGGCGGCTTGTTGCTCTAAAGGATCATCATCACGCAAGCCATAGCCAATGTCGGTTTGGCCCCGTTTAAAGCGAGTATGTTTCTCAATGAAATCTGGGTTAATAGCATGATGTTCAATTAAATAATTGGCAATATAATTTAAAATCGCAAGGTCACTTTGTGGGGTAAAAATAATGCCGAGATCTGCCAATTCAAAAGAACGATGTTGGAAGGTAGAAAGCACGGTAACAGTGACTGAATCTGGATTTGCCAAGCGGCGATCGGTAATACGCGACCATAAAATTGGGTGCATTTCCGCCATATTGGAGCCCCAAAGGACAAAAGCATCGGCATTTTCAATATCATCATAACAGCCCATTGGCTCATCAATACCGAAAGTCCGCATAAAGGCGGTGGCGGCAGAGGCCATACAATGGCGGGCATTCGGATCCACATTATTGGAGCGAAAGCCTGCTTTCCACAGTTTATTTTTGGCATAGCCTTCAAAAATAGTCGATTGGCCGGAGGTAAACATTCCTACGGCATTTTTGCCTTTTTCTGCCATGGCTTGCTTAAATTTTTCTGCCATGGTTTTAAAAGCAAAATCCCAAGTGACGGGTTCAAAGTCACCATTTTTATCGTATTTGCCGTTACGCATACGCAACATTGGTTGAGTTAGACGGTCTTTCCCGTACATAATTTTTGGCAAGAAGTAGCCTTTAATACAGTTTAAACCGCGGTTTACTTCTGCATCAGGATCCCCTTGTGAGGCCACGACACGCCCGTTTTTGGTGCCCACTAAAACAGAACAGCCGGTACCGCAAAAACGGCAAACCGCTTTATCCCATTTAATGCGCTCGTCCTGTGCATAAATATTAGTCACTGGAATTGTTAATCCAGCCACACTGGCTGCCGCAAAAGCAGCTTGACTTTTCATAAAGTCTCTACGGCTTAGTTTCATAAAATTTCCCCACAGATTTTAAAAAAGGTCTTCATCATCTTGCTGATGATAAACCAACGAAACACTTAGCACGCCATCAATGTCTTTGATGCTTTCAATATCGTCAATGAATTGATGAGGTTGATTGGATGAGAGGAGTAAAATAATCTTCCCCGTAGCCTGTTGGCTGGCGGGGATTTCACTATTATCGATATTTAACAAGGCAGTTTGTACCGCATTAAATTTTGCAGGATTTACTTGCAAATAAAGGCTACAAACTTGCCAAGGTTGTTGGGTATGAGTAGGTAGAGTTTTTGCTTGCATAATTACCGTTATTACCTCGTAAAGCAAGAATAAGTATGTGAACTTAGAGTAGAAAGTAAAAAGTAAAGTAAAAAGTAAAGTAAAAATGAGTGTCTTAAATATAGCGAGTAATATTTCAAAGTTTATTACTAAAAAGGAGTATTTAAGCAAAAAACATCATTTTTACTGATCTAGATCAAATATCCATCGCAATTTGTTTGCAGATTAATCGTTGGCGATATTTTCCAAAAGGTAAAAGCCCTTTCCCTATGTTAGAATACTGGCGGACTTTTTTAGCAGGGCAACATATGAAAAAACGCAATCATTCGGTATCCACCAAAATCACCCATTATTTAATTTTAATTATTATTTTCGCATCAATGATCACCGCCTTAAGTTTGCTGGTGATTATGACCAAAACCTCCGATGCGGAACTTGTAAACGTATCGGGATCTTTACGAATGCAAAGCTACCGAATGTTACACGCCGTGGATTATCGCCCAGAGAGGGTGCCACAGCATTTACAAGAATATCGAAAAACCTTAGATTCCCCTGTTTTTTCATCCTTAAATCATCAATTATTAGCCTCCAAAAAAGTGAAACTGGCTTATAACAATATTGTGCAAAACTGGGACATAATGGAAGGCTACATTAAGCACGGTCAAATTAATTTATATAAAAAGAATATAGAAAATTACGTGGAGCAAGTTGATCGCTTTGTGATTCAACTACAGCATTTTGCAGAATTTAAACAAACCATTGTAATGTATAGCATTTTACTGGCGTTATTTTTTATTTTAGCGATGGTGTCTTATGTTATTTGGTTTGCCCAGAAAAAAGTGGTGAATCCATTAGAGAAATTAATGATCGCCAGTGCTCAGGTGCAAATGGGGCAATTTAAACATATGCCTTTAGAAACCAACCAAGATAATGAAATTGGCCGCCTTTCGATGACCTTTACCGAAATGGCAAGACGCTTGCAAGATTTGTATCTTAGTTTAGAAGATAAAGTGGCTCAAAAAACCCAAAAATTGCGTCAGGTTAATCGCTCCTTAACAATGTTAAACCGCTGTTCTCAATTGGTGACAACCACAGAAATTGATGCTGAGATTTTAAAAAAAGTATTAGCTGAAGTGGCATTAAATGAACATTTACACTATATCGAATTAAAAGTGCATGGTGCAGAGCATTGGAATACCGCATTAGGCCAACGAGATTACAATATTCCCCTTGAGGAAACCTGTTTAACCATTGAAAATCAAGAACAAGAATTAGGCGTTGTGGTCTGGCAAGCGGGCCTTCCTTGCCCTAACGTTAGCACAATGAAAAGTGTGGCGCGAATGCTAAGCCGTTCTTTATATTTCCATAAAATGCAGCGCCAACAACGGCATTTATTATTAATGGAAGAACGTTCAATTATTGCGCGTGAATTACATGACAGTTTGGCACAGGTGCTTTCTTACTTAAAAATTCAATTAACCTTGTTAAAACATCAATTGAAAAAAGAATCAAAAAATAGCGAGGATAGTCTTGCGATGGATATTATTTCCGATTTTGAGCAAGCCCTCACTGACGGCTACACCCAATTGCGAGAATTATTAGCCACCTTCCGTTTAACAGTGCAAGAGGCTAATTTAAAAATGGCCTTAGAAGAAATGATTGATTCTTTAAGTTCACAAACGGAGATTAACTTAAAAGTAAATTGTTCATTACCTTCACAGGCTTTTGATGCCCAACAATTGGTCCATGCCTTGCAGATTGTACGCGAGGCCACATTAAACGCCATTAAACACAGCCAAGCCAATAATATTGAGGTAATAGCAACCATTAATGAGGACGGCGAATACGAGCTTATTGTACAAGATGACGGTATTGGCATTGAAAGTTTAGAGGAGCCGGAAGGGCATTATGGCTTAAATATAATGCAAGAGCGAGCCTCATTATTAAATGCCAGTTTAAGTATTAAAAAACGTAAACCAAAAGGCACCATCGTTAAATTTACGTTAAACCAACAAGATAACCGAAAAGAGGAACACAATGGTTAAGTTAAACCACATTCACACATTTGCAATTGACAGTTATGCCAAAGAAATTCAAAGGCTTAACAGCATTGAGGATTTTAAAGCCCTCGCCCAATACAGCCAAAGCCAACAGTTACCTTTGTTATTAGTGGGCCAAGGCAGTAATTTATTATTTGTTGAAAATTTTGAGGGCATTATCGCCCTGAATCAATTAAAGGGCATTCAACATCAAGAAGATGAGCAGTACCATTATTTACATGTGGCCGGTGGCGAAAATTGGCATCATCTAGTGGAATGGACCTTAGCGAACAATATGCCAGGCTTAGAAAATTTAGCCTTGATCCCAGGCTGTGCGGGGACGGCGCCGATTCAAAATATTGGCGCTTATGGTATGGAATTTAAAGATGTGTGTGATTATGTTGAGGCTTTAAATTTAACAACTGGCGAAATTCAACGTTTCAGCAAGGAAGAGTGCCAATTTGGTTATCGTGACAGTATTTTTAAACATCAATATAAAGATGGCTTTGTTATTGTCGCGGTTGGCCTAAAATTAGCGAAAAATTGGCAAGCAAAAGTTCAGTATGGCGGGTTAAATACCTTAGCGGAAGAAGAAAGAACGCCGATGAAAATTTTTGAACAAGTTTGTCAAATTCGCCAAAGTAAATTGCCCGATCCTAAACAAACAGGGAATGCGGGCAGCTTCTTTAAAAACCCTGTGATTTCGGCGGAAAAATATGCAAGCTTACAACAACTCTATCCTACAATGCCCGCCTATCCCCTTGCCAATGGCGAGGTAAAATTAGCGGCCGGTTGGCTAATTGACCAATGTGGTTTAAAAGGTTATCAAATTGGCGGGGCAATGGTTCATCCAAAGCAAGCGCTGGTGTTGATTAACTACGCTCAAGCCACAGCTCAAGACGTCGTGGCTTTAGCAAAATACGTACGCCAAAGAGTGGCCGAAAAATTTGGCGTTTATCTTGAGCCAGAAGTCCGCTTTATTGGAGCCAAAGGGGAAGTGGATGCCGTAGCCACCATTGCCTAAGGTGCTTTATTTTTGCTTTCGAAACATAAAAAAACCGCTGAATTACAGCGGTTTTTTGTGGTTGAGCAAGGGGCTAAAGTGTCATTGCCGCGAGCCAACCAAAGGCAATTAATGGAATATTGTAGTGTAAGAATGTTGGCACCACTGAATCCCAAATATGGTCGTGTTCGCCATCGATATTTAAGCCGGATGTTGGCCCTAAAGTGGAATCAGAAGCCGGAGAGCCAGCATCCCCTAAGGCCGCAGATACGCCCACAATGGTAATGGTAGCCAAAGGCGAAAAACCTAAAGACAAACAAAGTGGCACATAAATTGAGGTAATAATTGGCACCGTAGAGAAAGAAGAGCCAATTCCCATGGTAATAAATAAACCAACAATTAACATTAATAATACAGACAAGCCTTTATTATCAGTACCTAAGCCATTGCTTACCGTTTGCACTAAATCATTGACACCACCGGTGGCATTAATCACCGCAGCAAAACCCGATGCCGCAATCATAACGAAACCAATCATCGCCATCATCACCAAACCTTGGTGGAAAATATCGCTACTTTCTTTTAAATGGAAAATACCGCAGGCCGCAAAAATAATTAAGCCTGCCAAACCACCAATAATTGTGGAAGAGGTGACCAATTGAAGGGCAAAAGTTACCACCACTGCGACAACTGCCACGCCTACGTGGAAAGGTTTAATGCTGGCAATATGGGCTTCAATTTCTGCCATTGAAGGGGCTTCAATACTGCTGGTGTAAGTGCGAGGTTTACGATAAGTCACAAATACCGCCGTTAACAAGCCTAACACCATTCCGCACACTGGCAATAACATGGCTAAAGACACTTCAGCCACCGAGGTATGCAAATTAAAATTTGCCCCTACGGCGTTAATGTTTTTCACTAATACGCTTTCAATAAAGATTTTCCCGAAACCAACGGGTAATAGCATATAAGTGGCGGTTAAACCAAATGTCAGCACACAGGCGACGGCACGACGGTCCATTTTTAATTTATTGAAAATGGAGACTAAAGGCGGCACAACAATTGGGATAAACGCAATATGTACAGGAATCAAGTTTTGTGAAGAAATGGCAAACATTAATAAAATGGCCAAAATAATGTATTTAAAATGGGATAAAGAACGATGACTTGGTGTTTTTCCGATACGCTTAATGACTTTATAAGCCAGTAAATCTGTAATACCAGAGCGTGAAATAGCCACGGCAAAGGCCCCTAAAATAGCATAATTCATAGCAACTTCAGAACCGCCACCAAGGCCATTGGTGAAGGTTTCGATTGTTTTGCTAACGCCAAGATCGCCCGTAAAGCCAGCAATTAATGCCGAAATTACCAAGGCAATTACCACATTGACGCGGAGTAAACTTAGAGTCAGCAACACAATAATTGAAATTACCACAGGGTTGGTTAATATCATTGTGTTCATCCTTATTTTATTGAAAGAAAAAAGAACCTATAGAATTATCTTAAAAAAAACTTTTTGTCTATAGGGAAATGAAAAAAAATTAAATTAAGTAAACGATTGCCAAGCTTAATCCGCCTGATTGGCTACTGAATTCGGGCTAATATGCGGATAACCGCCTAAGTTTTTTAAATGATTCACCATATAACAAAATAGCTCGGCTGTACGTTCTGTATCATATAAAGCACCGTGAGCCTGTTTTACATCAAAAGGAATATTCGCCATTTTACAGGCTTTCAATAATACATTTTGCCCAAACATAAAACCGCTTAAAGTGGCGGTATCAATCATTCCAAAGGGATGGAATGGATTTCGTTTGATTTTAGTTCGCTCAGCCGCAGCCATGACAAAGCTTTGGTCGAAAGCTGCATTATGGGCCACAATAATGGCGCGTTGACAACCGGCGGCTTTTTGCTCCTTCCGGACTAATTGAAACAAACCGCGGATGGCCTCTTCTTCGCTAACTGCAGCACGCAAAGGGCTGTGAATATCAATACCATTAAAAGCCAAAGAATCTGGGTTAATATGCGCCCCTTCAAAAGGATCAATATGAAAATGGCAGTGTTTATCTGGGCTTAATAAGCCATTTTCGTCCATTTTTAAAGTAACGGCGGCTAGCTCCAATAAGGCATCGGTTTTGGCGTTAAAGCCCGCCGTTTCCACATCAATAATCACGGGGAAATAACCACGGAAACGGTTTTTTAATAAATTAGGATTGGTTTTTTCTTCTCCTATTTGAGGATGGGAGTTGTTGGATGTAGGGTTTGATTGGTCGTTCACAAAGGTACCTTGCTTAAATATTAATGGTGATTCAAATAATTAAGGCTGTTTAAACGGGCTTTAAACTGGGTTTAAAAGGCCATTAAAATGCCAGAAAAAAAAGGAAAATCACAAGGCATAACCTTGTGATTAAAATGAAATTTGTCTTTTTTAGTTGCCAAGGCCGGCAGTTGCCATACGGTTTTCAATAAATTCAATTTTATAGCCGTCGGGATCTTCCACAAAGGCAATGACTGTTTTGCCGCCTTTTACCGGGCCAGGTTCACGGGTAATTTTGCCACCGGCATTGCGTACTTTTTCGCACAGGGCCGCGATATCATCCGCCCCAATTGCAATATGGCCATAAGCATTACCTAAATCATATTGATGCTCGCCCCAATTGTAAGTGAGTTCTAAAACAGATGAATTTTCTTCCTCTCCATAGCCTAAAAAAGCTAATGTATATTGATATTCTTGGTTTTCACTCGTACGTAATAAACGCATTCCTAAAGCATCTTGATAAAAAGCAATGGAACGTTCTAAGTTCGCTACACGTAACATTGTATGTAAAATACGCATTGTCATGGTTATTTTCCCCCGTCTAAAAAAGTCACAAGATTATGCCATAAGTGTCATTAAAGATCTAAAAAAGGCCGAGAATTATTGTAAAAAAAAATTTTTTTTACAAAAAAATATCAAGAATAGCATTTTACCAATGGGAAAAGTTTGTACTGAAAAAGAGGTAGCCAAAATAACCTTAAAAAAAAGAAGGAAAAAACGTGATCTAAATCACAGAACCCATAAAAGATTTTAAAAATAGGAGAAATCCTTTTTTTTGATGTATAAATAAACAGGCTAAAAGAATTTGAATAAAATACAAACACAAATAAAATAATTAAATTTATATAAATCAATGGGTTAGTTGTTTTTTCTGTATTTCTTATAAAGGTGTAAAATTTCTTTTTTAAATTAATTTTTAATGTTAAAAAAATATTACCAATAGTAAATGCTACTTCTAACTTATTGTTTTATAAGGATGTTTGTATTTTTAGGAAAAAGTTCCCTCGCTATTGACAATTTTTTTAATAACCATAAAATTTAATCAACAGGAGTGAATTAAGTATTTTTAACTCTTGCTTTTTTTTACATAGTAGTTTGAACATTTCGTTCAAATAAAGATAAAAAACTCCAAAATAGGAAGTCAATTATGAAAAAAACAATCGTTGCTGTTGCTGTTGCTGCTTTAGCTGCAACTTCTGCTAATGCTGCTACTATCTATTCTAAAGATGGTACTACTGTAAACGTATCGGGTTCTTTACGTTTAATGTTAGATAAAACAACGGATCACCGTGCAGATTTACAAGATGATGGTTCACGTTTAATCATCAATGTTAAACACGAATTAGGCGAAGGTTTCTCAGCTTTAGCTAATATCCAAACTCGTACTGGCGATTTAGGTGGTAAAGGTGATGATGGTTTCCGTACTAAATATGTTTATGCTGGGTTCGCTCAAGAAAACATCGGTACATTAACATTTGGTAAACAAGTAACTGCAGGGGATTCTTTCAAACTTGCTGATCCTACAGAAAACTTCAACAGTGTTATTGATGCAACTGATTTAAAAGATGCTGAAGATAAAGTGGTTAACTTTGTTTCTACAAATATGGCTGGTTTTGGTTTAGAAGCAAGCTATATTTTTGCTCATGATTCAGCTAGAGAAGGTACAACAAAAGATGGTAAATCATATTACAAACCAAACCAAAATGGTTACCAAGTTTTAGCAAAATATGAAAATGATTTTGATGGCGTAGGTTTTGCTGCACACGCAATTTATGCACAAAATAAATTAGAAGGTCAAAAAAATATTGCGGCTTCAGGTAAACCAGCATTCTATGTAGGTAATGGTGAAACTTATAACCACAAAGTATGGGGTTTAGCGGCGGCAGTAAACGTTGCTGACTTTGGTTTCGCAGTAGATTATGCAGAATCTAAAGCAAGCGATAATCACACAGTTAAATATGATGGTTTCGATGGTCTTGCTGCTGAAAAAATCAAAGCATGGCAAATTGCAACAACTTACCAAGTAAGTGAACCAATGGATGTTTATATGGGATACCATCAATTCAAAGGTAAAGCAGATAAAGCTGGCGTTGCAGACCAAAAAGTGAAAGGTTTTGTAGTAGGTTCTCACTACCAATTAGCACAAAATGTTCAAACTTATGTTGAATATACAACTGAAAAAGGCGATTGGGATAAAGCAGAACGTCAAAACGCATACTACGCAGGTTTACGCGTATTCTTCTAATTTAAATTAGTAAGATATTATCAAGTAAAACCGCCTCTTGGGGCGGTTTTTTTTATTACTTTTTTTAGGGGAAGGCTTGGGGAAAAGTGGCGAGAAAGAGGAAATAAAAAGAAATATCAAAAAATAATTAATTTAAATAATTAATTAATTCCAAAAGAAATTTAAAAATATTTATTTTATCTTTTATAAAAAATAGCAAATGATAGCATATTAACTTTATCGTAACTGATTGAAAAGAATATCTTTTTAAGGTTTATATGCTGAATGATCGTTCAGCGGATTAATTTAAATTATAAGCTTAATTTTTTGCTTGTCTATTTTAAATTTATTTATTTTTTGGATTTTTATATTTAAATTGTGATCTTTATCACGTTTTTAATAAATTTATTAAAAATAGATGAAAATCTTTTTCATTTCCCCTTTTTGCTTATAAAAAACCTTTTAAAACAATAAATTAATTAAAATTTTAAAAGACAAAAAAGGCTAAAAAAAGGATAGTTTTGTGGTGAATCTTTAAGCGATGAAAAGTTTTTTATGCTGTAACTTATTGATTTTAAAGGTTGTTTATTTTTATGGGGAAAAGTTCCCTAAAAATTGACAAAAAAAATAAACTTTTATAAATTGCCTCTGCGCAAAAGAGCGAGTTTGTTGTCCGTTCCTTTTGTTTGTTTTTTAAGGCGGTTTGGTCTCCAAACCAATAATAAAATTCCAACATAGGAAACTTAATTATGAAAAAAACACTTGTTGCTATCGCTGTTGCCGCATTCGCCGCAACTTCTGCTAACGCTGCTACTGTATATGAAAAAGACGGAACTAAAGTTGATATCAACGGTAGCGTACGTTTAATGTTAAACAAAAAAACAGATAATCGTACAGATTTACAAAATGACGGTTCTCGTTTCAAATTTAAATTCTCTCAACAATTAGGTGAAGGTTTATCAGCATTAGGTTATATGGAACTGCGTCCATCTGGTGATGATTTTGATAGTAATATCAAAACTAACAAAGTTTATGCTGGATTTACTCAAGATAATGTGGGTACATTAACTTTCGGTAAACGTTTAACTGCTGGTGATAACTTTAAATTAGCGGATCCAACAGAACAATTCTTAAGTGTTGTAACTGCAACAGATTTAAAAACAAGTTCATCAAAAGTTGTAGATTTTACTTCAGCTAATTTCAATGGTTTTGGTTTCCAAACAAGTTACGTTTTTGGCGATGATGCAACTAAAAAAGATAATCCAAATCAAAATGGGTACCAAGTTTTAGCAAGTTATGAAAATGATTTTGATGGTCTAGGTATTGCTGCTCATGCTTTATATTCAAATGTTAAACATGAATTAAATTCTAATAAAACTTATAACCACAAAGTTTGGGGATTAGCTGCAGCTGTAAATTATGCCGGATTAGGTTTTGCAGTAGATTATGCTCAAGCGAAAGTAAGTGATAAACGAAGCTTTGGTTTCCAATTAGATGGTAATGAACCACCTAAACCAACTAAATTAACACCGCCAGGATTAGATATTAACAAATCTAAAGCATGGCAAATTGCAACAACTTACCAAGTTAATGATCCATTGGATGTATATGTAGCTTATCACCAATTCAAATTTGAAAATGAATCTGGTAAAAAAGATGCTAAAGTGAAAGGTTTTGCAATCGGTTCTCACTATAACTTAACTCAAAATGTTAAAACTTATGTTGAATATACTAGCGAGAAAGGAAATTGGGATAAGGCAAAACGTGAAAACGCTTACTACGCAGGTTTACGCGTATATTTCTAATATAATGAGTTAATTATTCTCCTTATTTTAACCGCCCAATTTGGGCGGTTTTTTTATGGGCAAATGCCGGCAAATGCCGTTTAAACTTTTGAAAATTTGCTACCCAAATGCCGGCAAATGCCGTTTAAACTTTTGAAAATTTGCTACCCAAATGCCGGCAAATACCGTTTAAACTTTTGAAAATTTGCCCCCCAAATGCCGGTAAATGGCGTTTAAACTTTTGAAAATTTGCCCCCCAAATGCCGGCAAATGCCGTTTAAACTT
>SAMEA104404106__coassemble_1015_pt1 | contig 23788 bp, 18 predicted proteins | sample SAMEA104404106__metabat2_high_PE_050 | metagenome-assembled genome bin SAMEA104404106 (sample SAMEA104404106) | Balaenoptera acutorostrata | reverse complement strand
CATTTCTAAGCCGCCTGTGTGGCGGTGAACCGGAAAAACTGAAGGCAGGATTGGAACAGCTTTTTCTAAGCCGCCTGTGTGGCGGTGAACAATAACAGTTAAGTTATTGAATTTTAAAGAGTGATTTAATTATAACGGTTCATTATACCCTTAACTGTACCCTTAAAATCTTGGGCTAGGTTGGGAAAGTATGGGAAAAGCTCGCTTTTTAACTGATCTTTTGGTGGTGGATTAATGTTACTTTGTTTTTTTCTATTTGTCGATCTCATCATCATCATCTTTTGACTTTTTAAAATTTTACTTTCTAGCATTTATCTATGTTTATCAATAATTTATTTATATGATGATGTCGCCTTATATGTTGAAAAATTGCCACACTCCACGCCTCACGACCCCGTGGAAAGCCCCCATCCCCTCAGGAGTACCTTTAAAGACTAACTCGCAATAAAAAAAGCCTCGTATTTCTACAAGGCTTAATTATTAATTTATTTTATATTACTCATTCCACGGCTTTAACTTATTAAGTTTTGTGTAAGTATCAGGCGTACAATGTCCACTTATAACGCCAACGATTTTATTCTGTACAATGTCTATGTTAGATATTAATCTTGCCGTAGTGTTATCAGGATCTAAGTTATAAACGTGATATTTGTTTAAACCTTTTATTCCAATGTACTCGTATTTACCTATTGTTACAGTTACAAAAAGCTCCCGTTTAAAGCCTCCATTATAATTATCTTTAGTTATTCCCACATCTTGATAAGCCACCACCACATAATCGCCCGTCTTTGGCTTAGCGTTTAAATCAATCTCTATAATATCCCCATTCTTAAAAATGGATGGGTAACCGTCCCCCTCAATGGAGGCTATTAATGTCTTTCTCTTATCTAAGTTATTAATACTTTCTAAAGATTTTAAATTATTAAGTTCTGCGTTGGTTATTACTCCGCATTTATTGTTATGAATAAGTGTCATTTGCTTTCCCTCTTAGTTTTCCCATTCGGTAAATGTTTGTTTCATATTAATGAATTGTAAGTTTGTATATACTGTTTTATTGTCGATTGTATCTGTATAAAATCGCTTTCCCTGTTCTTTGAGTATTTGCGGTAGTGTTTTCTTAAAATCTCCTTTTGAAAGTTTAGACTTGCCATCCTCTACTAAATGGCAAAAACTCTCATAAGCTTGATATAATCCGATCTCTCTCGCTTTTTTGTGTGGTGGCTCTTTTCTACAATCCCACTTCATACAGTTTGTAGTAATTTTTTCCACCACCTTAAAAGCTTTGGTAAATTGATATAAAGGATCAATAGTTTCTTTAATTAATAAAGCCTCTTCGCTATCTATCTGAGCCTTAAGTATTTTGTTCGCCTCATCAGGATTATTTTTAAATCTATTTAATACTTTGTAAATAATTCCGTTTAATTCTTGTTCTAGCTTTTTATCAAGATCTTTTATTTTTTCCGTTTCGTCTATCTCGTTATTGATTAGAATTAAAACTCTGCGTCTTGATGTACCTCCGTTTTTTTCTGTAAATATAATCGGGGTATTATTTGTAATGATATAAATTAATTTAGGCTTGTATGAATACCCGTCTTTGTATTTCGGTTCTACTCGGATCATCCCGTTTCCTGTGATAGTTCTTAATGTTCCACCGTCCAATTTAATAGCCTCTTGATCTTCTGCTATTACTAACATTTTTCCTACTATATCTTTTAAGGCGTGAGGGTTGTTTAGCTCACACAATGGCATAACTTCACTATTTAACTCCCCTACTAACATTTGAGCTAGTTGTACAAATAAAGTCTTTCCTGTTCCTCCCCGTCCTGTGATTTCTATGAATTTTTGCCAATCGTAACGGTTAGCAAGTATCATATATAAGCAAGAGTAAAACACATCTTTTTTAAACTGATCCCCTTTGCTAATACTATCCATAAATTTATCAAAATATTTAGTAGGTATTTCTTTTGTTTGATAGTCTAAATTAATCATATTTGTTAAGTAGTAGTTCTGATCGTGCGGTAATAACTCCCCTGTCTTTTTATTTAATATTCCATTTCTAAACGTCAATAAATCTGTTCTGCTTTCTTTCATTTTTGGTAATAAGTAAGGTAGCGTTTCCCTAATTTCTAAACCTCTTCTTTTTTTGTATTTGAGTTTTTTTTCAATAAAAAATTTTATAATCAAGCCAACAAGCGGATCGAGTTCGTCCTCACTTAGTAGAATTTCCCAATATTTACCATTATATTTATAATAAATCCCATTCTCTCTAGCTAACGCCCCTCCGCTTTCCATATATTTTAAAAACTCTTTAGCTTTGCTTAAATCATCTAATTGCTTAAAGTATTCCTCATAAGTAGAAAAGCCCTCAGGGATAACCTCAGGCGTTGGAGTTAGTCTCTTATAGATATTATCAATCTCATCTTTTCCGCTCGCTATACGCTCAAAAAGCCCGTTCTCGTTGAGGTTCTCAGGTGTTCTATTGTATGTATAAAGTTCAATATCTTTGTAAGTACTATGTTCTCCTTTGTGATAATAAACTTTTGAATAGTTCGCTTTTGTCTTTGTCGCTAGATTTCTGATTAAAGACTGTTTTTCTATGTCGCTAACTTTTCCACACTCAAAAAATATAAAATTCTTATGTTCTTTGTCTGCTAAAGTAACGCCACCAATATTTTGTAGGTGGTGGCTTGTTAAAAGGAGCGGTTTGTAATTAATTGAATATTTAACGCCCATATTGGAGGAATTGATTTTATTTATCACGCCCTCCCACGTTTCGCCATCACCATTTTTATAAGCCTCGCTTGATTTATCACCAATTAAAAATATAAGTAGCTTGTTTGGTTCTGCTAATGCGTGTTCTTTATAATTAAACGGTTTACTATAAAACTTTAGTTCTTTATTCATTACTACCACCACCATTTAAATTAAATACGCCATCAAGTGACTTTTTAGTCTTGTTTGTCAATGTTTCTATATTCCATAAAACGCTCCCTAAAACATTATGATCAAATATAAATTTGCCGTTCTCTTCTAGGTGGTGGATTAAAAAAGCCATTGTTCCACGGGCTTGGGCTAGTTGTTGTTCTGTATCATATATGAGGCTTAATAAATGCGTTGTTTTAAAACTATTGTGTAATATTGTGTAGCTTTCATTTATGAGCGTTTCAACGTTGTAGAATGTATCTCTAATGATTTCCACATCAAAATTAAAACGTTTGTTTGTTTCTAGGTGGTGGATAATAAATGCTAGTATTCCATCCGTTTGGATTAAGTTCTGATTAATTAGATCAATTGCGTTTAATTGATTGCGGTTTGCTATTCGCTTGTCTTTGCTATAATATTCTTTTAACATTTGTTTATACCTTTTAATTATTTTCAAGTGTTACCGTAGCCCTATCTCTCCTACAAGATAGGGCTTTCTTTTATTGTTCGTTGCTAATTAAATCTTTTATTGATACCGTTCCCTTTCGGTCGTAAATTCGTCTTATTCGGCTTGTATCTACTTCATAATCACTTATTGAAAGTTGAAATTTTTCCACATTACTTATTAGCTCATCTGTAATTATTATCCCTTTATCTTTTCTCATCTTTTCATAATTCACATTTTTAAATTCTCTCGCCTCTCCTAAATTTAAATCAGGATATCCACCCATATAAAGCTTAAACCACTTCTTGTTAATTGGTATTGCAAAATACCACGTCTTTGTACCTAGTGGCGTTACTCTTAAAAATAATCCCGTTTCATCCATTAACTCAAACGGTTTGTTTTTTGGTTTTATATTTTTTATAAATTCATCTGTTAATTGGTTGCGTTGTGTCATCTTAAATACTCCCTTGTTGTTCCTGTTCGTTAAAACGTTTTAATATGTGGTTTTCCTTGCTTGGTGATAGCTCTCCGCCTTTTGCTCTGTATAGCTCAATAGCTTTTTTCATAATTCGGCTATTGGGTATTCTGTACTCTGTATAACGTGTTCCATATACTGACTTTACTTCTTTACGCTCTATTTTTTCGTTAATATGTTTTTCAATTTCATAAATTAAATTACGTGGGCTTATAATGTGTAGTGTATCTTTCTGTAAGCCGTCAAAATGTCCATTCATTAACACTTCTAAAACTTTTAAAATGTATGGTTTTCTTTTTTCCATTTGTGTTTACCTCTTTGAGTTGGTGGTTATTGGTTTCTTTGGTTTAAAAATGCTTGTACATCGCTTAATTTAAATCTTACTAACTTTCCTACTTTCGTCTTTTTTAACTCTCCTTTATCAATCCATCTGTAAATCGATGAGCTTGAGCCTATCCCTAGCTCGATCAATTCTTTTACTGAGTACATTTTTTCTAATTCTTGGTTATTCATCCTTTCACCTCTGATAATTTAATAATTTATGCTATACGTTGGGGTTTAATGGGTATCCATTGCTTGCTATAAATACTACTTAAATTTATTTTCCAATGTTGATACTTATCAAAATAAAAACTTACTGATCAAAAAAAGTTTTCTTTTGGTGGTGGGTGTTTAGCTAACTACTTGATAAATCAGGAATTACAACAATATTTTTTATAGTAAAAAAAACGCTTAAAAAAACATCTTTTTAAAAATTCATTTGTGATAAGTTGATTAATAAAAAATTTACTGATCAAAAAAATAGGGGGGTTGGTGGTGGGATGTATGGCTAACTAATTAATGGAGTATTTTTTATAATAATTTTTAATCAAAAAAAAAGACGCTTAAAAACGTCTTTTTTAAAATTCATCTGTTATAAGTGGTCAATCTGTTTCTTTGTAAATCTCGGCTAATTTCGTCCTAAACGTATTAGATGGTAAGCCCATATTTTTTTGTAATTCATTTCCTACGCTTAATGGGTTTACCTTGTTTTGTGTTTTACTACCTTCCTGTATTTCAAGGTATTTAGTACCTGTTAAGCTTTTTTGATTTTTAATTAAAGTATATAAGCCTATAACCATTTTATATAGTGTTTCTCGCTCTCGAGGGTTCTTTATTGCGTCATTCTCAAGGCGGTTTATTTTTGCCACCACCTCATTATAATGATCTTTTAATGTATTGAGTTCTTTCTCTTTTGCGTTTAACTCTTCCTCTTTTGTCTCAAGTTTCGCCACCACCTCATTAAAATGATTTTTTAAGCTTTGGTATTCTTTGAGGTCTACCCCTTGAGAGTCTCCCTTGAAATATTGTTGTAGCTTTAATGTTATATTTTCCTCTTTAGTTTTAGAAAGTTCACTTTTAACCTTAGCTAACTCTTTCTCTCTATCATTCGTTGGGGCTAATATGCTTTCTAATTGGGGCGTTTTTAAAAAAACAAAATACTCTTTGTAAAAGATTGATTTTCTACGCTCTGCCATCCAATCGTTATATTCTTCCTCTGTAGCGTTATCATCCTCATACCATTTATATTGAATATTCCACGGATAAGCCTTATCACCTAGTTTTATAACTATCTCTCTAGAAAGTAAAGGTATTAAACTACAGTTAATAACATCTAAAAAAGTAAAATCTGTTTTTTGTATCCCACCATCGTTATAAGTATATAGCGGTATAACGCTTGGATTAGGTGTAGCTTTTAAATCATTACTAACTTTATTAGTAATTAAAAGATCAATATCATCAAGTCCATCAATATTTAAATTATAGCTATTCGCCATCTTTGTTAAGTTTTCGTACTCTTCATTTAGACGTTTTATAATTAATTTTTGTAATGGTTGGTAGTCCGCTAGATTTTGGCTTATCGGGTAATTAATTGAATTTGATAAATTTAAAAGATCGGGTGATCCTTTCAGTGTTTTTGTTCTGATCTGAGGCTTGTTTTTTAAATTTTTTTGATTGGATTGTGTCATTTTACGTTTTCCCTGTCGTATTCCCATTGGTGAGTAAGTGGCAAAGAATTGGGAATTATTCTCTTTCGGCTCGGGTAATTAGTCCGCTCCTAGCCACTCAATAGTTTTATTATAGCCGTTCATCTAAAAAAATAAATGTATTATTATTGGATTACATCCACCACCAACAAAAAAGCTATTAATACCCTCTATACCTGTGTTATACCTGCTTTATACCTATTAAATTTTAATATATATATTAATAACTTAACTATAAAACAAGGTAGAAAAGGTATAATTTCTATAAAAAAATATATAAAAAATACTATACGTAGAAAATTAAATAAAAAAAATATTTTTTTTTGGAAAAAAACTACCTTTTATACCTTAAAGTTATTAAATCTTTTAAATATCAAATACTTAAACAAATTTCCATACCGTTCTTATACCTTATTACTCCTCTTTATTTGAACAAGCGTCTATATAATCCGCCCATTCTTGGAGTAATTCTCTTCTGCGTGATATATACTTTGCTCTGTTATAAGCTTGTCTTACTTTGTCGCCATTTAAGTGGCTTAATGCTACCTCTACAATGTTAAAGTCTCGCCCTAGCTCGTTAAAATGCGTACTTGCTATACTTCTAAAGCCGTGAGCTACACATCTATCCCTAAAACCATTATTTATTAAAATGCGGTTTAACGTGGCTTTGTGTCTATGCTTGTTTAGGTTGCGTGGTGATGGAAATAAATAATCTGATTTTATACCATTGTTTTTATGATCTTGTTTAATATCATTTAATATCTGTAATGCTTGTTTTGACAATGTAACAATATGCTCACGACCTCTTTTATTCCCTTTGTTGATAATAATAGTCCACAAGCCTTGAGCCTCGTCTATGTCGCTAAATTTGGCGGTTGCTGTTTCGTTTGGGCGTGTCATTGTTAAAAGTTGCCACATAAACATCCGTCTTATATCAAGCTTTATGTTATCGCTTTGTATCACTTTTAAAAGCTCGGGTAACTCGGTAGGTTTAATTGCCGGATAGTGTTTCTCAACGGGGCGATCAAATTCTTTCCCTATACTCTCAATGGGATTAAAACTAATAATCCCTCTGTGGATTGAGTATTTCATAATCTCATTAAGTAGCTGTACTATTCTATGTAGTGTAGAAAGTTTTTTCTGTTGAGCCAATGGAAATAAGCAATCAATAACCTCATTCGCTTTTAGCTCTGTGATTGGCGTATTTTTAAAAGTGGGGAATATATACATCTCAAACATTCGCCACACCTCTTTGGCGTATTTAGGGCTAAAGTTCTCTCTAGTTTTTCGCCATTCGTACCACTTGGAGGCAATATTAAAAAATGTGTTTTCAATCTCAATAATTTTTTTCTGTTCCTCGTCTTTAATATTTTTTTTGGGATCGATTTTTTGAGCTAGTAAGCTCTTATATTCTAGTTTTAACTCTCTCGCTTTTCTAAGACTGATTTCAGGATAACGCCCAATAGTTAAAGTTTGCTCTTTCTTTGTAATTGGGTGTTTATAGCTTAACGCCCATATTTTCGCACCTGTGGGGCGTACTTTTAAATGTAAGCCCTCGCCATCCATCAATTTATAAATTTTTTCTTTTGGCTTGGCTTTTTCTATTTCGGTGGTGGTTAATGGTTGCGTTATTCTTGCCATTTTATTTGCCTTTCCTGTACCCTTAACTGTACCCTTAAAAAGTTGGGATTTAGTGGTGTTTGTTGGGATAATATGGGATAATGTAAAGCAATAATAAACCATTTAAGCCTTTATTTACAAGGGTTTTTAGTAAAATATGGGAAAATGTGGGAAAACTATAAAAATAGATGTTCACTGACTGTGTGGCGGTGAACTAGTATTCATTTTTTTTCCTCTTTTCTAATAATTTCTAAGCCGCCTGTGTGGCGGTGAACAAGGGTATATGTTGGAAGAAACAAAAAAGCTATTTCTAAGCCGCCTGTGTGGCGGTGAACGCAGATGTTTTTGCATTAATTGTAATGTTTGCTTTCTAAGCCGCCTGTGTGGCGGTGAACTGTATCAAATCCTATTTTATTTAATTTTTCTGTTTCTAAGCCGCCTGTGTGGCGGTGAACATTTTACGACGGATTCAAAACATTGTTCAGTTTTTCTAAGCCGCCTGTGTGGCGGTGAACAGTGAAATTGCAAAAAACCGAGGTGTTGAGCTTTTCTAAGCCGCCTGTGTGGCGGTGAACATTCAGCAATAATGGCTTTTTCTTCTGCTTCTTTTCTAAGCCGCCTGTGTGGCGGTGAACCTAAATTCAATCCGCTTCAATTATTTTACGACTTTCTAAGCCGCCTGTGTGGCGGTGAACCAATGGCAACATTTACGCGTGTCACATTTTCCTTTCTAAGCCGCCTGTGTGGCGGTGAACAAATTAATAGTTCTCATTTTTATAAACAAGAATTTCTAAGCCGCCTGTGTGGCGGTGAACTTAATTCCCACTATCCAATCTGCACAAGAACGTTTCTAAGCCGCCTGTGTGGCGGTGAACATGTTAATTAAAAGAGCGGTTGATGCAGTTATTTTCTAAGCCGCCTGTGTGGCGGTGAACACGCTGAAAATGTAGAGAAAAAATTACATAAATTTCTAAGCCGCCTGTGTGGCGGTGAACCTTCTTTAATTTCATTCATACGTTTTAAGAAATTTCTAAGCCGCCTGTGTGGCGGTGAACTATTTAGAACCTTTTGGCGTTGCCATTCCATATTTCTAAGCCGCCTGTGTGGCGGTGAACTTATAGTAATAGTTATTTTAATTACAGCTTTATTTCTAAGCCGCCTGTGTGGCGGTGAACAATTTCTAAGTAATTTACTTGCTCAAAATTTTTTTCTAAGCCGCCTGTGTGGCGGTGAACAAGAGAATTTTAGCACAGAATCCAACAATCTCAACGCTTGAATGATATTTTCACCAAAAAAACCAAAGTTTTTCTAGTCATTTTTATCTTGTTGATTTATATTGTTTTTTATTCAATGCTAAAAATTTGGGTATTTTTTCCAACAAGAAGGAATTCTTATGATCGAAGCGTCAGATTTAAAATCTATTCTCCATTCTAAACGGGCTAATATTTATCTTTTAGAATATTGCCGTGTGATGCAAAAAGATGGTCGTATTTTGTATTTAACCGAAGCCCAAAAAGAAAATCTTTATTTTAATATTCCTATCGCTAATACTACAGTTATTATGTTGGGTACGGGGACGTCAATTACTCAAGCGGCGATGCGTATGCTTTCCCAAGCCGGCGTTTTGGTAGGATTTTGTGGCGGGGGTGGGACGCCTCTTTTTATGGGGACGGAAATTGAATGGATGACGCCTCAAAGTGAATATCGGCCGACAGAATATATTCAAGGTTGGCTTTCTTGGTGGTTTGATGATGATAAACGTTTAGAAGCTGCCAAAAAATTACAACTCGCTCGCCTTGAATTTTTACGCTATGTTTGGTCTCGTGATAAAGATTTCAAAAATTATGGCTTTTCAACTCAAAATGAAAATATCCAGCATTTAATTACAAACCAACAAGCCGCCATCCCTCAACAAACTAGCATTACTCATCTCTTACAACTCGAAGCCCGCTTAACTAAAACACTATATCGAATCGCCAGCCAAAATACTCAGTACGCTAACTTTTGCCGTGAACATCAAGGCGAAGATCGGGCGAATATTTTTTTAAATCATGGGAATTATTTAGCCTATGGCTTGGGCGCCACCACCGCTTGGGTTTTGGGTATTCCTCACGGTTTTGCTGTGATGCACGGTAAAACTCGGCGCGGTGCGTTAGTTTTTGATATTGCTGATATTATTAAAGATGCGATTGTTCTCCCCCTTGCATTTATTTGTGCGAAAGAAAAATCGAGTGAACAAGATTTTCGTCAAGAATGTTTAAATTATTTTACGACTTATAAAGCCTTAGATGTGATGTTTAATGAGGTGAAAAAACTTTCTCAATTTAACCAAGAGGAATCCCTTAATGAGCCTGAAAGAGAATACCAGTAAACTTTATCATTATTTATCTAATACAAAATTAAAGCGTACTGAATCTGAAATTTTAGAAAAATTTGGTTATTCAAAATCCACCTTAAATCGTGCTATTAGGGAGTTGCGTATTAAGGGGATTACTGTTTTTCCGCCTTCCAATGGTGGTTATAAATTATTGGATCATCAGAAAAATTTGCCAATATTTGCAGATTCTTTTGTGGATCAAGAAGATTTATTACTGCTGATTCAAAGCTTCGAATTGCTAAAACCAATGGCAAATCGGGGGCAATTTAGTGAGCTTATTCAACCAATTGTGGATAAACTCAAAATAATATTACCTAAAGGTCATGAGCATCAATTTGATTTTATTGATAGTTTTTCTCACGGCGAAAGAAAATGCTCGAGTGAAATTTTTCAGAAAATTTTATCCGCTTTGTCGCTAAAACGCCGTATGATGATGGAATATCAATCGCGAAATAAAGGGAATAAACATTTTTCTGAGCGTGAAATTTCTCCTCAAAAAATATTAAATTATCGTAGTAACTGGTATTTAATTGCTTATTGCCATGTCAATAATGGTTTAAGAACCTTTTCTTTTGATAAGATCCAAAAGCTTGAAATTATTAAGAAAAATCCTCGGCAATTTACTGCTGAAGAAATTAACCAATATTATAAAGGCACCTATGGTATTTTTAGTGGGCCTAAAATAGATATGGCAATTTTGAAATTTTTGTCCCCTATTTCTCATTGGATTAAAAATGAGCATTGGCATCCTGATCAAGTGGGTATTTTTAATGATGAAGATGAATCCTATGAGCTTTCCATTCCTATTGGCGAAAATTTAATTGAGCTGGTGATGGAGCTGGCGAAATATGGGAAAAATTTACAAATCATTGCTCCTGCGAGATTAAAGCAAGCATTACAACAACATCATCAAGATGCTCTCTTATGTTACGCAAAATAATGTTATGTCATGTCATTTTTTGACATGACTTTTTTATATACTTAACTCAGTAAATTTTTTAAGGTGATTTTTATGCTCGTCGTTTTTGTCAGTCAATGTGAAAAAAAAGCACTCAAACGTACCCGTGAAGTTCTCGATGCTTTCGCTAATCGTATTGGTGACAATACTTGGCAAACCGCTATCACGGAAGAAGGCTTAAAAACTGTTAAATCCCTTTTAAGAAAAACCGCCACTAAATCCACGGCCGTTAGTTGCCACCGTGTCTGTACCCGTAAACGCACAGCGTTAATGTGGATTGTGGGGAATAAGTCAAAATTTAATGAGTTAGGTGTGGTGCCGGTGAATTGGACAAGACGTAATATTTTACATACAGAATGGGAAAATAATTGGTTATACGCAAGTAGTATTCAAATTGTGGCAACTCTTGCTGCTCTTCTCCATGATTTAGGGAAAACCACTATTGGCTTTCAAAATAAATTACATAATTTTTCTAAACATGGCGATCCTTATCGTCATGAATGGATATCTTTAAAACTTTTTGAGTTACTTATTGCTGATTGTGAATCTGATGCACAATGGCTTGCTCGTTTTGTTGATATTAAAGCTTGGCTTAAAAAACAAAAAAACTTAGCGAAACAATTTGAAAAAGTTGAGCAAGAAAAAACAAATATTGCAAAATTTCCACCATTAGCTCAATGGGTCGCTTGGTTAATTGTAACCCATCACCGTTTGCCTCCAGTTAAAGCTGTTTTTTATCCATTGGCAAAAAAAGAACGATTAAAGAATGAGTATCCACAAATAATAAAAAAACAAACCTTACAAAAATTTTATCAAAACTTATTCCCTATTGATTATTGGGTACGTAATCCAAATACTTTTGAAGAAGCAACAAAGAAAGAATTAACTAGCTTTTGGAAAGTGGAAGAATTTGTTTTCAATAGTCCGGCTTGGCAAAAACACATTGTTCGTTGGGCAAATAAGGCTCTGCAAGATCCAGCTTTACAACATTTAAGTGAACAAGCCTCGGAACAGCAACAGCCTATTACCGATTCCTTTTTATGTTACTTATCTCGTCTTGCATTAATGATGGGCGATCATAATTATTCTTGCTTATCCATTGATGACAAACGTCGAGTTAAAGGCAGTAAAACTTATCGTAAAAAACTCGTTGCTAATACCGATAAAGGCGAAATTAAACAATCTTTAGATGAACATTTAATTGGAGTGGCACGTTTTACGGCAAACTTTGCCCGTTTTCTACCTAAATTAACAACCAGTTTACCAAAGCTAAAAGGCCATGATGATTTAGTAAAACATACAGATATTGACCGTTTTAAATGGCAAAATCATGCTTTTAAACTGGCACGTAAAATTCAAAAAGAAAGTGATGAACATGGTTTCTTTGGGGTTAATATGGCTTCTACTGGTTGTGGTAAAACTATTGGGAATGCGCGTATTATGTATGGCCTTGCTGATTCTGAACAAGGTGCTCGTATTACCATTGCGCTAGGCTTACGCGTATTAACATTACAAACAGGTTTAAGTTTTAAAGAAAACCTTGGTTTAACAGATGAACAATTGGCCATTTTAGTGGGTGGTACGGCTAATAAGAAACTCTTTGAATACAACCAGCAAAATGAAAATGAATTAGAAATTATTGGGGAGCAAGAACATCACAGCGCCAATAATTTTGGTAGTGAATCAAGTGAAGAGTTAATCGATGAAACGGTTATTTCTGGTGTTGAAGATATTGATTACGATGACTATGAACAACTTAACATGGATACGCTTTTAAATGATAAAAAAGCACGCCAATTATTATTTTCCCCTATCGTCACCTGTACCATTGATCATCTTATGCAAGCTAGTGAATGTAAACGTGCTGGTCGCTATATGGCACCAATGTTACGTTTACTAAGTAGTGATTTAATTTTAGATGAACCTGATGATTTTAATTTAGAAGATTTACCTGCTCTAAGTCGTTTAGTCCATTTAGCTGGCCTTTGTGGATCTCGTGTCCTACTCTCTTCTGCAACCCTTACGCCAGATATGATTTCAGGCTTATATCAAGCTTATTTTGCCGGTCGTGTTATTTTTAATCGCAACAAAAATAAAGCAACACCTAAAGTACTTTGCGCTTGGTTTGATGAGCAAGATAAAGAAGCTCAATATCAAGCTTGTGATTCTGAACAAACTTTTGCTCAAGCTCATTCGGCATTTATTCAACAACGTTGCCAATATTTACAACAACAGCCTATTCGTCGCTTTGCAGAAATTTTACCTTTAGAAGTGCCGGCGGCTAATAAAGAACTAAATAAAGAAAGTTATTTATCTTTAGCGAACCAAATGCTACAAGCAGCAAGTCAATTGCATCAACGTTATCATCAAGTGGATAATATTAGTCAAAAAGAAGTAAGTATTGGTTTACTTAGAATTGCCAATATTAATAATATTATTCCTCTTACAAAGGCATTATGTAGCGATTCTACTAAATTGGAAATCCCTGAAAATACTCATTTTCATATTGCTTGTTATCATTCTCGTCAAATTTTGGTATTACGAAATTATTTAGAATCTCGCTTAGATAAAATCTTAAAACGTAAAGAAGATCAATCGCAGCAATTATTTCACTATCCTGAAATTCAACAAGCATTACAAAAAAGTGATGCTAAAAAACATATTTTTATTGTTATTGGTAGCCCTGTAACAGAAGTAGGTCGAGATCATGATTATGATTGGGCAATTGTCGAACCAAGTTCAATGCGCTCTATTATTCAGCTTGCCGGTCGTGTTTGGCGTCATCGCCCACATAAAACGCCAAATCAAGCGAATATTATGCTCTTGCAATACAACTTAAATTATTTCAAAAATCACGGTAGTGAACCTGTATTTAAATATCCTGGTTTTGAAACCGCTAAATTACGCTTAAAAGAATATGATCTAAATAAATTAATCACGAAAGAACAATTACAACGCATTGATGCACAAGCAAGAATTAATGATCAATTTGATGAAAATAATCCATCAATGACATTGGCCCAACTAGAACATCAATCTATGCATAAATTACTAAATAATCCAACAATTAACTTTGTAAGTGCTTATTGGTCCACAGACGCTACTAGCTATAAATTTAATACCCATTTACAACAAATTAGTCCTTTCCGTGAAAAAACTAAAAAACAGCAAGATTGGATTATTGTTCCTGATAATGAAAGTAAACAAGGTTTTAATGCCTATTACGCCGAAGATATTTATGAAAATAAATTAAAAAATGCCACCAGCCAAAATTGTGAACTTCGGGCAAGTGATTTTATTCCAAGCAATCCTAAAGTGAGCCCTTGGTTAACTACTTCTCTTACTGATAGCTTAAAACAATTGGCACTTTATGAAGATAATAAGTTAAGCATTCAGGCATTAGCCACTCGCTATTCCACCATTTCTCTTGATGCATTAACAGTAAATAACAATAAAAATTGGCTATTTCATCCCTTTTTAGGTTTTGAAAAATAGAAAGGAAAAAAGGGTATAAAAATACCCTTTTAATAAGCCGCCTGTGTGGCGGTGAACAATGTTAAAGATTAACAATAACTATATATTCTAAGCTGATTATTTATCAGTGATGATGGATTCTATCATTAGATCAAATAAAAAAGTAGCACCTTAAAAATACACAAAACCTTTAAAAATTAACAATAATTATATGGTTGATCATATTTATTAATTATGTTTTAATAACACTCATTAATAGCTCAAAACCTACACATAAGGAGGAAATTTTGCTGAACAATGACAAAGAAAAAGACGCTGCAAAACTTGCAGTTAAAAACTTTTTATTAAGTCAAATTGATAAAAAGACAGAAAAAGAGCAAAAACAGCTAGAAAAAGCCAAAGAGAAAAATGACATTAATGCCATTGCTGAACTCAATGCTAAAATTGCTGAAGTCACTGAGAAGTTTAATGCTAAAGATTGGTTAGAACATGCTGCTACTAAAATGTCTAAAAGTCTTAAATTTGGTACCCATATTAGTAAAGGAATTCATCCAGCAGCTAAGGGTGATAATATTAGATTTAATCTAAAAAAAGATCGTTTAAAACAATTACCAATATATTTTGTTGGAACTCATTCCATTAACAGTCAATTTATTGATGCTAATGGTGATGCTGCTGCACTTCCTCTTGCGAGTTTCTTTGATTTTCCAATTAGTGAAACTCAAAAAATCAAAGATCTTATTTTAGAAGATAATATAGATTTTATTCAGTCTTTATCCGATGATATTGAACAAGCAAAAAGCTATCATCAAGCCTTTAAAAGAGCTTTGCTTAATGTTATTGAAACTCCCGTTAGTCATGAACGTAATAAACAAATGTTATGGCCAGAAAACCCTTATAGTGCTGAGCATTTATCTGACTTAGATTACACTACTATCGTCCCCCTTTATCCTTCAGTTTTAACTTTTGATGTTTATCAAAAATTTGAATGTCTATATTTTTCTAAAGAAAATGAACAAGCTTGTAAAAATCACTTTGAGAATAAAACACCACAACAGCCTTATATTAATATACCAGACCTTGCCACTATTAAATTAGGTGGTACAAAGGCTCAAAATGTTGGAAAATTAAATAACCTACAAAGTGGTAAACATTATTTATTACCTTCAATGCCTCCCCCACCCTTAGCCCGTAAAGGTAGTCGAATTGAAAATATGCTGCCGTCTAAAAATGAAAAAACACTTTTCAATAGCAAACTACAATATCATTGTAAAAGAGATTTAGAACAATTCTTTAAACTAATTAAAGATAACCGTAACAATGTGGATTTACGTAATAAACGTAAAGAAGTAATTGATAGTATTTTACATACCCTTTTCAGTTTAGCGGATTATATTCGTAGCCAATTCCCTGCTGGCTGGTCAAAAAATTCTGAATTCGAGATAAACCAAAGATATTGGTTGGATCCTATGCGAAGCAAATTAGAAGGTGAAGAAGATTTTGCTTTAAAACGTAGCCAAGAAGCTTGGATTACTGACATTATGGATAATTTTGCCAATTGGATGAACCAAATATTAAAAGCACAATTCCCAAAACTTAAAGCCAATATTGCAGAAGCGGAACATCTCGAATGGAAACGCGAAATTGAGGAACATAAAAAATATTATGAACGTATCGGTAAAGGAGTCTTTCTATGATTGCGGTAAATGAAAAATGTCCTATGGGTTATTTAATCTTTAAAAAGGTAAAAATTCATAATGCCAATAGTATTTCAAGCCCTCTTACCTACGGCTTCCCTGCTGTTACTGGTTTTTTAGGTGCTTTTCATGCTATTAGTCGTAAACTACAAGCAGATCCTGAATTAAATAATTTGAGTTTAGGTGGTGTCTTACTTGCTTGCCACGATTGCCAACCTAAAATTTATCGTCCAACGAATTATTCAAATTATACCTTTAATCAAAGCCGTAATCCGATCAAAGAAGACGGTAAACCTGACTCAATTATTGAAGAAGGAAAATGTGATCTTACGATGACATTCGTGGTTGAAGTGCTTAATGATGATGATATTAATCGAGAGCAACAACAAGCATTAATGAATAAAACCTTACAATGGATCCAGCAACATCGTATCGCTGGCGGGAGTGTTCATGGCTTAGATCGTTTTCAGCCTATCCAATTTATTTCTTACGAAGATATCGATAGTATTCCACCATTATTAATACCCGCTTTTGTATTAATGGATGCGAAAAATGATTTTATTGAAATTATCGAACAAATACAGAAAGAAACACCAGAAGCAACAGCATTAAATGCATTGATAGATGTTTGTACTATTCATCATATTCCTGAAGAACAAGAAAATGGTGAAATAAAATGGTTAAATCAATCGGTGAAGAAAAATCGTGGTTGGTTAGTACCTATGCCAATAGGCTACCAAAGTATTTCAGAAAAATTTGTACCTAGTTTAATGGAAAATGTCCGTAATCCTGAATATTCAAGCCAGTATGTGGAAGCAATTTATGGTTTAGGTAAATGGATTTTCCCTTACCATTTAAATAACAATGATCAATTAGAACATGCTTTTTGGCGTTATAACTATGATGCTGAAAATCATTTATACCTTACAAATCAAGAAAACCCTTATTTATAGTCAAGAGGAGACCTATTATGACAACAAAAATCAACACCCCAAGTGTATTAGCATTTGAACGTAACTTTGATATTTCTGATGCTTTTCTATCTCAAAAAGATAGCCAACAACCAAATAAAAAAGAAACGCCCATTAGTATTATTGAAAAATCAGTACGCGGAACTATTAGTAACCGTTTAACAGAGATTAAAAAAGCTAATGACCCAACAAAACTTGATGCGGAAATTCAAAATGCTAATTTACAAAAAGTAGATGCTGCCTCTCTTAATGAAGAAAATGATACTTTAGTGGCTAAATGGAGTTGCAAAGTTTTACCTTTTACCGGTGAACCAAATGTATGTAATGATCAAGATTATCAAGCAAAATTAGTAGCTACCGTACAAGAATACTTAAAAGAAAATAGTGTATCTGAATTAACAAAACGTTATGCGTTAAATATTGCAAATGCTCGTTGGTTATGGCGTAACCGTGTGGGCGCTGAAGAGATTAAAGTTACTGTTTCTTGTAAAATTAAAGATCAAGTTGAACAACTCACTTTTGATGCAAAAAGTCTTTCATTAAAACACTTTGATAATGCCAATGATGATATTACAAAATTAGCCTCTTGGATTGAGCAAGGTTTGTTGGGTCAAGAATTTATTATTATTTATGTAGAAGCTGAAGCCTTAGTCGGTTACGGGCAAGAAGTATATCCTTCTCAAGAACTTGTATTAGATAAAGGTAATACTAAAGGTAAAATTCTTTATGCTGTGAATGGTAAAGCTGGTATTCACTCTCAAAAAGTTGGTAACGCTATTCGTACTATTGATACTTGGTACCCTGATTATGTAGAGCGAGAATTCCCTATTGCTATCGAACCTTATGGTGCAGTGACAACCTTAGGTAAAGCTTTCCGTCAACCAAAAGCAAAAATGGATTTCTATACATTATTTGATGATTGGATCACAAAAGATAAAAAACCAGAAGTTGAACAACAACATTATGTAATAGCAATTTTATTACGTGGCGGTGTATTCGGTAAAAGTAGTAAAAAAAATAAAAAATAATTGAGAGGTATTATGAAATACTACCAAGAAATCACCATACTCCCAGATCCTGAAATATCGCCATATTTCATCTGGCAAAAACTCTACACCCAGCTCCACATTGCTCTTGCGGATGTTAAAAATCATCAAGGAATTGATGGCATTGGGGTGAGTTTTCCTGAGTATCGTTATGAAGAAAATAATGGCAAATGTTTTGCAACCTTAGGCACTAAATTACGTATTTTTGCTAATAGCAAAGAAGACTTATTGACCCTAAATATGAAAACTTGGCTTAATCGCTTAGCCGATTATGTGCATATTAAGTCAGTGAATAATGTTCCTGAAAATGCAACACCTATTGTGTTTATGCGTTATAAACAAAAAGGGGCAAGTCGTATTGAAAAGGATATGCAACGTTTAGCTATAAAAATTGCGCAAAGAGATAATCGACCATTAAATGAATGCTTAGCCGAGTTGGAACAAACAAAGCCGAGTGCAAACTCAAAGTTGCCTTATATTTATATGGAAAGTGAAGAAACTAAAAAACTCAATCCTACCAAGGCAAGAAAATTTCCTCTATTTATTCAGCGTATTAAGCCTGAATTAAGTGAAGAAGTAAAAAATGGTGAGGCGAAGTTTAATACTTATGGTTTAGGGGTAAATAAAAATAGTAGTATCGTATTTGAGTTTTAATCTCTTGCCTAATCTTTAATAAAAATAAAAGTGAAGCTGAAATTTCAGTTTCACTTTTTTATTTTTTAGGTTTTTGTTACCAACAAAAAGACCAAGCAAAATACTTGGTCTTTTAATTGTTAAACACTTTTGCTTAAGCCATTAATTATTTAAAACGATCAATGCTAAATGGTTTAATGTCAAATTTTGGCGTTCTGCCCATGATGATATCTGCCGTAATTTCACTTGAAACTGGGCTTTCTGTCATTCCCCATCCTACTGGTACATTTAATACTAAGCCTGGATATTTTGGTACTTCTGAAATAATTGGAATTTCATCATCTGTAATTGGCACAACAGCACCCCATTTTTCAATAACTTCGGAATCTTTAAAAATAGGGAATGCTTCTCTAGTTAATTGAACTTCTTGCTTTAAATCATGAGGGCTGTGGGTGGCTGCTGCAATTCGATTTTTTTCAAATGGCGTAATTTCGTCAAGTTTCCAAGAGGTTGGTGTTTCAAAAGAATGAATAAGATCTTCCCCTACTTTAAATCTTAAAGGTAATTCAGCACCGCTAAATAGAACATGCATAAAGCGAGGAGAAAGGAGGAAGCTGTCTTTTGTAATAGATTCGGTGAATACTCGAGGAGCAACCGCATAAGAACCATCAGCTTGAGGGCGGAAATGTACACCAATTTCACCATAAGGCATATGTACATTTACCGGTGGCATACCTTTTAAACCACGCATTCTTGATTGAGTTAAATAAATACTTAATGTTGGTACATCAACACCTAAATTACCCATAAAAAGTCTTGCCCAGTAACCGGCAGAAACAACTACTTTTGAAGCTTTTATCGCACCTTTTTCGGTCACTACATCAGAAATGACGCCACCTTCTGTTTCAATACCTCGAACGGCACAATGTGTATAAATTTTTACCCCGATACGTTTGGCATATTCTGCTAAAACAGGGGCCGCAATTTCAGGATCCACCGCACCCGCGTCGGCTTCAAAAGCGGCAATAGGGTAATTTGTACTTGTGCCAGCAAGGCGTTGTTTTAATTCTTCACCTTCAATAAAGCGTGTACTTAAAGGCACGCCACTAGATTTGGCCCATTCTTGTGCTTCTTTAACCCAAGCACGTCCTTTTTCTAAACTTTCTGCACTACTTGGTACGGCAATTCGGCCAGTTGTGCGATAACTTGAATCGGCCCCTATACGTTTATTCATTTCACGCCAATAAATTTGGCCATAATGGTGTAAAGGGAAAATTTCTTTACCAACTTCATAACTAATAACTTGTCCATAAGCGCGGCCTGATTGTTCCCCTGCTACAACGCCTTTTTCTAAAACCGTCACATCAAGGCCTCTTTCTGCGAGGTTAATTGCGGTTAAGATACCGATAATTCCGCCTCCAACAATGGCCACATCAGTACGTTTTGGTAATGGGCCTGGTGTGCCTTCAACAGGTAATGCTCGTGATTTTCCATCAATTAATTCCCCTTGACGCTTAATCATTGGGGTTAAAACTGCACCACCGCCAATTACAGCCCCTGTGGCTCCAGCACCAATTAAAAATTTTCTACGTGAAATATTCATAACAATACTCCTAATTTTCATAAAGTTACTTAATAGTTAAGAATTACAACAATGTTAATGTTGTTATTTTTATATAAAGAAAACTCTTTATATTTAAAACTACTTTTAAGCTATTAATCATTTAATATTAATAGTCTATAAACTCTCAAACTTATAGAAACTAATTATTTTAAATTAAGAATATTAAAAAATATCTTTTTGGAAAAAAATAAAATAATTAAAAATAAATCACCACAACAACAAGTCATTATAAAAAACAAAAAATATTATTTATAATATAAATGGCCAATAGCAATATTATTTTTATGGTTATTAAACAAAGGGTTAAACTCAAAAAAATAACATTCACCTATATCGGCGGGCTATTATATTAAAAGCCAGATGTTTTTTTAGTGAGGTATATCACAAATTTTAATTTAATATGATTAATTTTATATTTCCCAATAAAAAGTTGGCCTAATTGCCAACTTTTTTAAAAGATCTTTTTATTGGTGATAATTTTGTAAAAAATCTGCCACTTTATTTAATGCGGTTTCAATTTGTTCTACCGGTGGTAAGGTGACGATTCGGAAATGATCAGGCGCTTGCCAGTTAAAACCTCTTCCATGTACAAATAAAACCTGTTGTTGTTTTAATAAATCAAGGACCATTTTTTCATCATTATGGATATTAAATTTTTTAACATCTATTTTAGGGAACATATATAAAGCGCCCATTGGTTTAACAACACTTAAACCTGGAATACTATTTACTAATTCATAGGCTTTATTACGCTGAGCCAATAATCGTCCTGGCGGTAAAACCAATTCATTAATACTTTGTGGCCCGGTTAAGGCTGCTTCAATGGCATATTGCATAGGGTGATTCGCACAAAGTCGCATTGATGATAAAACATCTAAACCATCAATAAATCCTTTAGCCTGTTCTTTTGGACCATTTAACACCATCCAACCTTGGCGAAAACCTGCAACTCGATAAGCTTTAGAAAGACCATTATAGGTGATAGTTAATAGATCTGGTGCCAATGCGGCTAAATGATGATGAACGGCATTGTCATAGAGAATTTTTTCATAAATTTCATCGGCTAAAATTAATAAATTATGTTGGCGTGCAATTTCAACAATAGATTCTAATAATGATTTACTATATACCGCCCCGGTAGGATTATTAGGATTAATAATAACAATTGCCTTGGTTTTACTGGTGATTTTTGATTTTATATCCGCTAAATCTGGATTCCAGTCTGCATTTTCATCACATAAATAATGTACCGCTGTCCCTCCGGATAACGTAGTTGCCGCTGTCCATAATGGATAATCAGGCATTGGAATTAAAACTTCATCCCCATCATTAAGTAATGCCTGTAAGGTCATCGTAATTAATTCTGAAACGCCATTTCCAATATAAACATCATTTTCATTACATTCATTAATTCCAAAAGAACGATAATATTGCACAATTGCCTGTCGTGCAGATAAAACACCTTTGGAATCACAGTAACCTTGGGCATTTGCAATGTGCTCTAAAATAGGAGATAAGATTTCAGGTGGTGTTTTAAAATCAAAAGGTGCTGGATTACCAATGTTTAACTTTAAAATTTTTTGTCCTTCTGCCTCAAGACGCAGAGCTTCTTGATGTACTGGCCCACGAATGTCATAGCAAACTTGTGAGAGTTTTTCTGATTTGGTAAAACGTTTTTCCATAATTAAGATTCCTTATGACAGACTATTAAAAGATAGTTTAATTTTTATTAAGTTTTATAATAAGTTATACTTTATTTTTTTAAAAATGAATTGTTATTCTATTAATTTATTTTCCAAAATAAAACCCCACTAAAATAATTTTTAGTGAGGTTTTATTATTATTTTATATTCCCGTCATATTGTAGATACACCACTTTCGTTTGCAAGAATTCTTCTAAACCATGCTTACCATCTGCACCGCCAATACCAGATTTACGCCAACCTGCATGATAGCCTTGCATTGCTTCAAAGTTTTCACGGTTAATATAGGTTTCACCAAACTTAATTTCCTTGCTTGCACGCATTGCTACATTAATGTTTTCCGTATAAATAGAACTTGTTAAACCATATTCTGAATCATTGGCATATTGAATCGCTTCATCTAAATCATCATAAGGCACAATAGGTAAAACTGGAGCAAAAATTTCTTCCTGAATAATTGGCATATCTTGTTTACAGTCAACAACTACGGTGCCTGGGTAGAAATGATCGCCTCGGTCGGACACACCTCCACCTGTCAATAATGTCGCACCATTCGATACGGCGTTATCAACTAAACGTTGTGCATTTTGTACTCCTGCTAAATTTACAAGTGGCCCCATTCCAACTTTTTCTGTTAATGGATTACCAAGCGTCACTTTTGCCATTTCAGCGGCCATTTTTTCACTAAATTCTTGGTATTTACTACGATGAACATAAACTCGTTCAACACAATTACACACTTGACCATTATTAATAATACGAGAGTTTTTAATATACTGAATCGCTTGTTGAATATTGGCGTCTTTACATACGATTGCCGGAGCTTTGCCACCTAATTCAAGATTAACTTTGATAATATTAGTGGCGGCGGCCTGCATAATTTTAACACCAGCCTCTACACTTCCTGTTAAACTCACCATCCCAACTAAAGGATTGCTAGCTAATTCATTTCCAATAACAGAACCTCGTCCAGATACTAAATTAAAAACACCTTTAGGTAGGCCTACTTCATCGACTAATTTTGCAAACTCGAAGGCATTTATTGGTGTTTCTGAACTTGGTTTTAAGACGATTGTATTACCGGTTACTAAGGCTGGTGCCATTTTTCTAGCGATTAAGAAGAAAGGGAAGTTCCAAGGAAGAATACCGGAAATCACTCCAATAGGGAGTTTATGGATAAAAATCATTTCATTGACGCGATCACTTTGCAGAATTTCACCTTCATAACGCCGAGCCCATTCGGCCATATAATCAATATAATCAGCAGTAAAGTTGACTTCGACAAGGGCTAAATCAAGTAACTTTCCTTGCTCCTTTGTAATGGTTTCCGCTAAAAATTGAGCTTTTTCACGAATTTTGCTAGCAATTTTATGTAAATAATTACCTCGTTCTACCGCTGGTAATAACTCCCAGGATTTTTGTGCCTTATTAGCGGCTTCTAATGCTAATTGAGCATGTTCGACTGTACCTTCAGGTACATAAGAAAGAATTTCATTGGTGGCAGGATTATAGACTGGTTGATTGGCTTCATAATTGATAAATTCACCATTAATATACATTTGATATGCATTCATACGTTACGCTCCTTAATATTTAGTCAACAAAAATAAAGCTAAATAAGATGTCGATTTTTGTACTGCAAAATCTTAGTTACTTTATAAATCATAAGCATAAAAAGCAAGCGTTTTTTAACAAAAATTTAACGTGTAATTAACACTTAATGTTGAAGAAAGCAAAATATAACTTCCTCAAATTACAGACACAAAAAAACCACCTTATTAGGTGGTTTTCTTTTTATTTAGACTTGGCGGTGACC
>SAMEA104404106__coassemble_947_pt1 | contig 25229 bp, 35 predicted proteins | sample SAMEA104404106__metabat2_high_PE_050 | metagenome-assembled genome bin SAMEA104404106 (sample SAMEA104404106) | Balaenoptera acutorostrata | reverse complement strand
GTCGTTGTGTGGGGCGTATTATAGGGATTTGAAATACCTTTGCAAGTGTTTTTTTATAAAATATTTTTATCAGCTTAAACTGTAATCAATACGCTATAATTTCATACTCTTAAGCAACATTTATCCAATTTTCCCAAAAAAAAATGCCTCAAAAAAATTCTGAGGCATTTTCTGTTAAATTATTAAATAATTATTTAACAATAAGAGTACGACAAGTACTTGTACTACCGGATAATAATTCATCACCTTGAGTGAGAAGCACTAAATCTCCAGTAACTAAGAAACCTTTATCTTTTAATAATTGAACTGCTTGACGAGCACTATTTGCTGTACGGCTAGAAATATCACTAAAGATAGGAGTTACGCCACGGTATAAAGCACATAAATTTAATGTTTCTTCGTGACGAGAAACTGCAAAGATTGGTAAACCAGAACTAATACGAGACATTAATAATGGTGTATTACCTTCACTTGTCATTGTAATAATTGCTGCAACACCTTTCATATGGTTTGCTGCATACATTGCAGACATTGCTACTGATTCTTCAATTGAATTGAATTCACGGTCAACACGGTGACGAGAAATATTGATACTAGGCATTTTTTCAGCACCAAAACAAACTTTCGCCATAGATGCTACTGTTTCTGCTGGATATTGACCAGCAGCTGTTTCTGCTGAAAGCATTACTGCATCAGTACCATCTAATACAGCATTCGCTACGTCCATTACTTCCGCACGAGTTGGCATTGGGTTACTAATCATTGATTCCATCATTTGAGTCGCAGTAATCACAACACGGTTTAATTGACGTGAACGACGGATTAATTTTTTCTGTACACCAACTAATTCTGGATCACCGATTTCAACACCTAAGTCACCACGAGCAACCATGATGACATCAGAAGCTAAAATGATATCGTCCATTGCTTCACTCGTTGCGACTGTTTCTGCACGCTCTACTTTTGCTACGATTTTAGCTTTTAAGCCTGCAGCCTCTGCTAATTCACGTGCATAATTTAAATCAGCACTTGAACGTGGGAAAGATACTGCTAAGTAGTCAACACCAATTTTAGCGGCTGTGATGATGTCTGCTTTATCTTTTTCTGTTAAGGCATCTGCAGAAAGACCACCACCAAGTTTGTTGATACCTTTATTATTAGAAAGTGGGCCACCAACAGTTACTTCTGTAAATACTTTATCACCTTCAGTTGATAATACTTTTAATTGTACGCGACCATCATCTAATAAAAGAATATCACCAGGAACAACATCTTCAGGTAATGTTTTATAATCCAAACCAACAGCTGCTTGATTACCTTCACCTTTAGGTAAAGAAGCATCTAAAACAAATTTATCACCAATATTTAATAAAATTTTGCCATCTTTAAAAGTAGAAACACGAATTTTAGGACCTTGTAAATCACCAAGGATTGCGACATGTTTACCTAATTTTTTAGCGATTTCACGTACACGTTCTGCACGACCCATATGGTCTTCTGGTGTACCATGAGAGAAGTTCATTCGTACAACATTCGCTCCTGCTGTGATAATTTTTTCTAAATTATTATCACGATCTGTCGCAGGACCTAAAGTACATACGATTTTCGTTCTTCTTAATTTTCTTGACATTATTTGCTCCGTCAGTAAGTTCTTAGATTTTAACTATAAAAAAGTTCAAGGTTGAAGAATCATTTTATTTAAGAGACAAATAAATAATGCTGCTATCAAGCTTTTGATAACACCATAAAAAATCAATAAAAAATAAAATGAATTTTACATCCCTGAAAAGTTGAGGGGTATTATAGGCTAAAAAGGAAATGAGATCGAGATCACATTTTATAAAAAAACAATTTTTTATAAAAAAGTCTAGTTAAATAGACTAAAATGGCGATTTTTTTTGCAAACAATCATAAGAATTTAAAAATTTACTTGTGTACAAGATTGAAAGTCGTTATTATGCGTTTCGTTAATTACTAACACCTATACGACTGTAGCTCAGGTGGTTAGAGCACTACCTTGACATGGTAGGGGTCGGTGGTTCGAGTCCACTCAGTCGTACCAAATTCTAAGCCCACTGTTTATTAAAACAGTGGGTTTTTTGCGTTTATAGGTCAAAAAAGCCTTAAAACACCCTTTTTCCTCTTCTTGCACTGTTTTAATATACAGTAGTTTTATGATCTGTTATGATCTGATATAACATAAAATTGCAACTAAATTGCAACTTTTTCCAAAATTGCAACTCGTGTTTTTTAAGGTGGGGAAATGGCTTATATTGCAAAAAGAAAAACGTCTTGGTTGGCTCAGGTTAGAAAGAAAGGTTTTAATAAAAGTGCTTGTTTTAAAACTAAAGCTGATGCTCAACAATGGGCAAAATTTATTGAGGATGAAATTGAATCAGGTGCTTTTGATAAAACACCTGATATTCCTTTTTCTGAAATTATTCGTCGCTATATGATAGAGGAAACTCCTAAGAAATTAAGCGCTAAAAAAGAAGCGATGCATTTATCGCGTTTAATGGAAATGCCTATTGGTCGAATTTCTTTGCGTGATTTGAAAGAGGATGATTTTAGAAAGTGGCGTGATACTCGTTTAACGGAGGTTTCTAGTGCAACGGTTTTGCGTGAGTGGTCAACAATTGGGAATTTATTAAGTATCGCTCAACATGAATGGCAACTTATTCCGCGCAATTATTTGAAAGGCGTTAAGAAACCTAAAAGACCTAAACCACGCTTTCAGCGTTGGGCAGAAGAAGATATTGATAAAATTGTTTTTATTTCAGGCTTTGATTGGGATGTTGAGCCAAGAACTTCAACTGCTAGGGTAGCTATGGCATTTTTGTTTGCCATTGAAACTGCTATGCGAGCAGGTGAAATTATGGGGCTTACTTGGGAGCATGTTAATTTTAAAACAAGAGTGGCTCATTTACCGCGAACAAAAAACGGTTGGCCTCGCGATGTACCTTTATCTACTAAAGCAATTAAACTTTTAAAAATTTTAGAAAAAATCAAGAAAGAAAATGAACCTGTATTTCAATTAACAACGGCTAATCTTGATGCGTTATTCCGTAAGATTAAGAAAAAAGCATTAGTTGAAGATTTGCGTTTTCATGATACGAGAAGGGAAGCTTTAACGCGTTTGGCCAAAAAGGTGGATGTGATGACTTTGGCAAAAATATCAGGGCATAGGGATTTGAGAATTTTACAAAATACTTACTATGCGCCTGATATGACTGAGGTTGTTGATTTGTTGGATTAATTAAAACGGAACATCATTATAATTTTCTTCCGGATTTACCCAACCATTGTTTTTTTGTTTTTGCTTTGGTTGTCTTGGTGCTTGTTGTGTATTTTGCGGTTTACTGTCTAGCATTTGCAAACTATCTGCGATAATCTCAGTTGTATATCTTTCAATTCCGCCCTGGTCTTTCCACTTACGTGTTTTTAATTTGCCTTCCACATAAACCTTAGAACCTTTACGCAAATATTCACCAGCAATTTCTGCTAGGCGACGGTAAAGCACAATGCGATGCCATTCGGTAACTTCTCTTTGCTCATTAGTTTGTTTATCAGTCCATTTCTCACTTGTTGCAACACTCATATTTGCAACAGGTACGCCGTTGGGCATTGTTCTTAGCTCTACGCTTTGACCCAAGTGGCCAATTATGATCGCTTTATTTACGCCTGCCATTTTTATTCTCCTTTTTCTAAAAATTTTACAATGCTGTATTCGTCATAGTCTTTATTTATTGCTTGCCCTTCGCTATTAATTCTTGCAGATTGCGTCCATACTATATTATTCAATTCTCTAAGCTCTACAATTACTATCAACTGCTTGTTGTTTAAGTCTGAATAGAATATTCGACCTTCTTTACCATTTTTACAAATAACATCTCGTCCGATGTCTTGATGTGTGATTTTCATTATTTTTTACCTCACTTTAAATTAATATATTCAGGACCAGATGCACGATGAACGTATCCTTTTCCACTTATTGAAACTTCAAATGAAACTTCAAATAAAAATCCTGCATCTTTACCATCTAACACAAAAATATATCCATCTTTAAAATCAATGCCTTCAACTCTATAATCTGAATAAGCCATTCTTTCAACTTCTCCTGCGAATAAATCAAGATCACATAAATTTTCATCAGAATAATGAGTTTGAAATTCTGTAAATTGATTTTTATTAATCATTTCTTTTAATTCAGCAATAGAAGGCTTTTTATTTTTAAATGCAATATAGTAAAGTTTCTTCATTGTTTTACTCCTTGCCGACCATTTTTATATCTTCTAATGAAATATATGATGTAATTAATGGACGGTCTTTTTCTGGTTTAAAATAAACAAAAAATTGTGGTTTAGAACCTCCGCTTTTACTTTCTTTTTGAGTTTCACAATGCAAAAAAGGAATTCTTTTATTTATTACAAAAACAAATTCAGATGCGTTTTCAACACATAATTTAAACCACTGTGTTGAATTATCAGCATTTAATAACATCACAACTTCAACACCTTTTTGTGCTTGCTCAATAGCTTTTTTTACAAAAGGTAATGGATTTGAATAAGGCGGATTACACCAGACTTTATTGCTTAATTTTGACCAATTCATATTTAATGAATTTTGTTCTTGCGTAATAAATTGATCACACTTTTTATTTAATTTATTTGCAGCTGCATCTAGAGTGAATTTATTTTTTAAAAAATAACGCTCGGCAAAACGGAAAACCCACCAAGGTGTCGCCCATAAATCTGTTTCTTTTGTTTTATTACTCATTTTTTAATCCCCTAATTGCTCAACTGAAACAATAATTGCACCAACTTCTTTTTCTAACACTTTAATAACTTTTGTAAACTTAATTTTGTCACCTTTATTTTCTAATAACTCAGAAAGATAGCCGGCATCAATATCTAATTCATCATAAATTTCTTGAACTGCATCTAATCTATTTTCAAAATAACTTATTTCATTTTTGAAATTATTATTAATATCTCGAACAGTTATAGATAATTTAAAGTTGTGTTGTTCTTGTTCCATTTTTTCATCCTTTTTTTCATCAACCCATCTAACAAAATCCATTTCTGTTTCTTGATCTTCACAAGTTTTTCCATTTATTGAAAAACTCCACTCATTCGGGCTGTCTACTCTGTAATTTTCAATTCCATCCGCCAATATTTCAACTATAGAATATTCTCCAAATATTGGGTTTTTCGCATTACAAATATTAGCAACAATAAATACTCGACCATCTTTTGTAATAAATTTACGTCCAATATCTTTTTCTGTGATTAATACATTGCTCATAATTTTCCCCTTTTCTATTAATAATAAAAACCGCACAAAACTAATTTTAAATAATGCCAACCGGACTTCATTTTGTCTTTTTTAAATTCAAATAAAGCACCGCTTAAAAAATTTGCTCCTTCACATAAAAAATAAATATAACCTGATTTTTTTTCTAATTCATACAATAAATTTCTTTCAGCCATTTGAATAAAAGTTGCTGAATCTGCTGTAATTTTCAATCTATTAGATAAATTTACTTGTTTAATATTTTCTTTACAGTTTACCGCTGTTAAAATTTCACTTTCAGTTGGCTGGTGCGCTGTATTAAATTCAATAAATCTAAACTTGTTAATGATACTTTCCATTTTTTCTTCCTCTTTAATTAGCAATAAACTCTAATACTTGGTTTTTTCTGTTTAAATCGAACGGCGAAACGAACCACTTCACCTGATATATATAACTTTTTACAACGTCCTCCCGTTCTTGCTTTTAGGTCAAGCGGTGAAGGGAACCTTGGATCACTTATAATACTTCTCCTTGTGTGCTCTTCAGTAAATCCGAAATATTTAGCAATTTGTTTTATATTCCATAGCTCTTTGCTATTTTCATTTAGTGCTTTTTGAGTTTCTAAATACGTTATTTTTTGTTTTAATTCAGAAAGTTCCGCTTTTATTTTTTCTAATTCAGTCATAATTAATTATCCTCACGATAAAATATTTTTGTCGCTTTCCATAATCCAGCATCATTTTTTAAAAATTTAAAATGTTGTAATTTGTTATTATCTGATTTAATAATTGTTAATTGATGGTATCTAGTTAAAAAATGCACAATCTTTTTCTCATTAAATTTAAATTGTTTAGAACCAAATAAACCGTCATTAAATTCACAATTTAAAATATTCTCAACATATTCTGTTTTTAATACGCATTTATTTTCATCAAGTAGTGAAAAACTCACTAAATCATTAAATGATTGACCTGTTATAATTTTAAATTCTTCACGTTTTAATAAATCTAATAATTCAACATTAAAAAAATAACTGTCTTTTCTGTTTAAAATAAAATTAATCATTTGCCTCTCCTGTTCTTAAAATTAATTGATTCACTCTACTTGGGCTTTCAATTACGTGATGAATAACGCCATCGTTCATTGTGATTTTTGTTGTTCCATGTTCCTGCACTTGAATTTCTTCAATATCTTTTTTGATAATTTCCACGTTTTGAAAATTAAACATATTTGTGAGCGTGATTTTTTCCATTGTTTAGTCCTTTTTCTTACTTTGTCTTAAGGAATCAAGTGCTTTTAATGCCATTTTTGCGATTGATTCCGTGATTTTTGGTTTAGATTCTGAATTTTGTGTCGTAACTTTCACTTTTTCATGGTTACAGTTACTGACACAAGTCCAAGGGGAGCAATTTTCAGTATTTGTTGCAGTATCAGATTCAGTTTTATTAATAGTGCCTTTCTTAATTACCCATTTTTTAAGTCTTGTTTTAATAAATTGCATCGCACTTTGAATGCCATCAATACGTTTAGATTTTTCGCCATATTTGTTTTGCTCTGCTTCTTGGTAGTGAAGTTTTAGTTTTACTTCTTCACGACTACTCATTGGGCCGTTTTCTGTAAGGCTTAACATCATTGACGCGTAGTCGCTCATATCTGCACTAATCATTGCGTGTTCGACTTGTTCATCTGTTACCTCTATATTTGAATTTGCTAGGCGACGTAATTCACGCCATACACCCACAAACTTATCTCCGTAGAATTGGAATTGTCTGATACCCCAACGTGTTGCCCAGGCTCTTGCTCGTTTGGCATTGTCTTTTAATGATAAGTTTGGGTCTTCGTCTGATACTTCGTCATCATTGGCGAAACCGTTAATGTTTTTTGAAATATATTTAGCGATGTAACCAGTCGCGCTCCCTTTTTTAGGATCACATTCGTCAACTTTGCAGCGACGTTTTTTCGCACCTCGTTCATCACCATCAATTTCTAATGCTTTTTGCTTGAATAAATGGATAAATTCCGCCTTGTCTTTTTGGTGAACGTAAGCCAATAAGTGCCAATGTGGTGTACCGTCGTGATGAGCCTCAGCCACACGCATGCCGTAAAATTTAATGTCACGTTTTGCCAGTAAAGCACGGAATTGTTGCCATACTTTGTTTAAGTATTGGTGTGTTTGGCGTGGGTTTGCACCATTCCATTTACTGTTTTGTTGGCCAGTATGGTGTGTGGCGTGGTATTTTGATGGTGCGGTTAATGTTAAGAATAGTGCTTCTTGGCCATTCACTTCTGCCCATTCTTCTAGACCTCTTAATCTTGTCATCATTTCTATTCTTCTATTGGCAGGGTTAGAACTTGATTTGAGATACATATCAAATAGTTCTACTTGTTCTGCTGGGTCTTCTATGTTTTCGATGATCATTTCTCTTAGGAAGTCGTAGTTTTTTTTCACTTCTCCTTCCCATTGACGGAAACTGTTATTTGATACGTACATGGCAACATTCTTTCTTACTTCGCCTGATGCGATAGCAATATGTTCAACCATTCTGTTTTGGAGGGTGCGCATTTTTCTTAGCCAGTATTTTTCACAGACAATCTTTTTCATTGCTGTATCTATTCTTTCATTTTTTACTTTTTTGCCTTGTTGAAGTCTTTCGTATTCTTCAATAGGAAAGCCTAGGCTTTGGCAAGCTTGTGCGCATTTTTTGAAAAGCTTAATGTAGAGATCCCAAAGTTGTTCTTCGGTTGTATTCTCTAAGGTGTAACCTTGATTTTTAAGACTTTCAAAAAATTCACATTGTGTTGCGGTGAAACTGTTTGCGAGATTTACAGCAAGTTGTTCTAATCTACTTGGTGCAAGCATATAAAATGGCATTTGTGCTTTTTGTTTTTCACGTTTGAAATATTTTGCTTGTTTGTTGTTAGTGCGTTGTTGTGCTTCATTGCCATAAAGCTCTGTGACAAGTTTGATGACTTTGTCGCGTAATGTTTTATTTTTAATTGAGTAGAAATAGCCGGTTTTGTGAAGTTTAGTTAAAAATGCAAATTGGGCATTTTGGTTTTTTTCTACTAGGTTTTGTTTTAAATAGTTTTGGTATTCATTAATGGCAAAGTGTTTAAATTGTTTGTTAAGTTCGTCTAAGATTGAGCGTTCTTCTACTTCTGGGGTTGCCATTTGTAGAATGTCGTTAAAAAAATTGGGTTGATGGCCAAAAGCAGAAAATGCGGGAATGTGTACGCCGTATTGGGCAAATACTTTATTTAGGCGTACATCTAAAGTTTCACGCAACCAGTTATTAGCGTGGGCTCTTTGTTTATTCCCGCATTTATAAGCAATGGAATTATCTTTCTTTACAGATTTGTATTCCTTGATGTATAAATTGCGAAAATGTTCCCTTTGACGTTGGCGCGGTAGCTTATTGATGAGCTTTTCAACAAAGTCGTAAGAATCTTCGACTAAGCAAAAAAGCTCAAGCTGTGCTTGGGTCATTGAGTTGACATTATGTTTATGCTTACGCATCTTATTCACCTTTGAATATTACGTCTTCGATGAAAAACGCCACGCAAAAAAATGCAAATAATGCAATTAATGTGTAGCCAAAAAAACGGATATCGCCAGAGTTATTCCAGACGTTGATGAAGTGGTCATAAAATTTCATTGTGTTGATCCTTATTTTTTGAAATATTTAATTGCTGATTCGATAGTGAATAAAAGTATGTTTGAAATAACGCCGACAAATAATGTGATTAAAAGCGTTAAACCAAGTAAAAATAAATCGCTCATTGTTACTCCTCAATTTGGATAAACTCAGCAACTCGTAATGATTTCGGCATATTTGCAGAGATTGCTCTTAATGTTTTGAACGCTTCTGCGATTTTTAAGCGTCCGCTTTCTGTAAAGTGTTCTAGCTTTGTTTGTTTTAAATTATTTTTGATATCGCTAGGCTCTAACTGTGCAATATGTAAAATAATTTCTTTTTCTTTTATGTTTAGTTTGTTAAATGCTCGTTGTACTCTGTATTTTGAAACTTTTAACATTCCAAACATCTCATCAAAGATTTGTTTTGATTCTTCTTTTGTCATTACATTACTCATGTCATCAATTTCCTTAAATTTAGGTTGCAAAAATCTAGCCGATAAATTTTCATTAATCGGCACGGCTTAAATTTATTGGTTAGATTTTTAGGTTATTTTTCTTCTTTATGGTTAAAGAACATATCCTGTGTGGTATCTACTTTCTTTCTGCAAAAGCTTTGGTCTCGCCATACTTGTGCATTTACTTTTTCGTAGGTTGGTTTGTATACGTCGGACACTTCCCACATTACGGTGAATTGTAAGAAACAATTTTTGCAAAACATTCTTGTTTTACCGGTAACGTGTGAGGCTTTTTCACTGGTGCGGACGTTTATGGTGTTTTGTCCGCATTCTGGGCATTCGATGTTGATATTTGCCATTGTTACTTCTTCCCTTTTTTATTTGATAGCCATTGTGTTTTTCTTTATAGTTAGCTTTCCACCGTCAACATTAGGAAAAACACAATGGACAATCAAAATCTTTTACAACGTATTAATTCCTTAGAATCAGAAATTATTGATTTAAAAAAACAAATTGCTGTGCTTGCAACTTTTGCTAAATATGATCACCTTTTTTCCCGTTCTTCTTTACTAGCAATGAACCTACCAGGGGGTAGCGCTGGGCTAACACATGCAGTTGACGTCGATCACCTGCTTGCTCGAGATTTGATACCCGATGCTCTAACGACAGAAAAGCTAACAGACATACTTCAAAAAGCCCTTCGAGGTGGTTAATTTTGCATATTTGTTCTAATGCAACTAAAACCTGTGTGAAACTGGGGTCATCTTTTTTACATAGGTTTTCTATAATTTCATCTATATAGATTTTTTGATTCTTTAAATCTTCCATCATCTTCCCCTTACTTTTTATTACGATGGTCAAATGCTTTCGCAAGTTGCTCAACTGTGATTTCATTGTTTGTTGCATCAGAAATAGCTTGGAAGTATTTGCCGTTTACTGATGCACCTTTTAGCCATTTGTTCACTGCTTGTTGCGAAACCTCACAGGCTTTTGCTAATTCTGCTTGAGAACCGCAAATTTCAATAACCTTTCTTACAATACTCATACAACTTTAGTTACCCTTTTGATGTGTTGGATATAATATACAACTTTAGTTACCTATAAAGCAACAACTTTTTTTACCTTTTTTTATAACAACTAAAGTTGTATATTGTCTTTATGTTTTAATAGGGGGTAACTATGAGAGATTTAGCACAACGTTTAAAGTTTGTTTTGAAAGAAAAAAACTTATCGCAACAATGGTTAGCGGACCAAGTTTCAGTGTCTCAACAATCTATTGGCAAAGTCTTAAAAGGAGAAACTAGAAACCCTAAGTACATAATAGAAATGGCCAATGCTTTAGGTGTTAATTCACAATGGCTAAAAACTGGTGAGGGTTCGCCTGATGAGGGGGTTGTGGCGGTTTCTGTGCCTGTGGTTGATGATAGTATTGTGAAGATTGATGTGTTAGATGTGCGAGCTAGCGCAGGTAGTGGGCTTGTGCCTTTTGACAATGCGGAGGTTGTTAAAAGTATTGCTTTTGATGCGGATTTCTTTCATCAACAATTTGCCCTTAAATCAAGCGGTGGCATTAATTTGATTAGTGTTAAGGGCGATTCTATGCAACCAACGCTTAATAATAATAGCCTGGTGTTTATTGATACCAATATTCAGCAGTTTACCCACGATGGTTTATACGTTTTTTCTTTCGGTGATAATTTGTTTATTAAGCGTTTGCAAGCCGTTAAGGATTGTTTGCGTGTGATTAGTGATAATGATGTGTATGCCCCTTGGGATATTGAGCCTTGTGAATTTGAACGTTTGTTTATTCACGGTAGGGTGTTGCGTGGGTTGGATATGGAGTGGGTGGAGTTTTAGGGGTTGTTGGTTAGGGTTGTTTTATGGCTAAAAATAAAAAGTTAAATAAACGAAAAAATAAAAAATATCAAAAAAATAAGAGGTATGAACCTTATGTTGTAAATAGTAAGGGTGAGCATATTTTTTATGTTCCACAGTATCTTTCTATTTATAATCCAAAAGATTATAAAATAACAATGAGATTTATTAATTCGTTAGATTTAATTTTAGAAAAAGATTTAAAAGAAGTTACTATTGATTTTTCATTCTGTAATAAGTTAAAAGCAGCTGCAACAGTAATTTTATATGCAAGACTTGATAGTATTTTAGAAAGGCAAAAAAATATAAAAATTAATATTAAAAGTAAGATTAAAAGTAAATACTTTGTTGATAAAATTTATATTCTTTTAAAGCAAAATGGAATTATTGACTTATGTCAAAGGAAAAAACAATCAAAAGATATTTTTAATAGACCGATATTGCCAGTTATTAGTGGTGTGAGTAGGCAGTTTATAGATGATATTATTGATTTTATAAAAGAACAAATATACGGCAATAAATTAACAGGGGAGCAAGAACATATATATAGCGATGCTGTGTTTGAAGCTATTAATAATGTTACTGTTCATGCATATCCTGATATATCTCGTGATAAGTGTCAATGGTGGTTAAAATGTGATGTGGCAGATAATCAATTATTTTTAGTTTTATATGATCAGGGTGCAGGGATTCCAGATACCTTTAAGAAAGGGAATGATTTATTTGATAATATTGATTGGCAATCAGATGAAGTAAAAGATATTTTAAAATCCCAAAAAGAGCTTTTCAATATTGATGAAGATAAAGAATTAGAATTATCTTCATTAGAAAATGAGTCTTCTATTATATCTCTTGCAATGGCTCCTGATTTAACTAGGATTACTGGTGATGATGAGAAAAAACACGGGCAGGGTAGTAAAAGCATTAAAAAACTTGTATCTATAAATGATAATGGCATATTATGGGTTTTTAGTAATTCAGGTTTATATAAATATAGAGATGAAAACACATTACCACAATTGGTTGATGCTCAACAGTCAATTAATGGTACTTTGATTCAATGGAATATACGGATTGATTATGATTAAAATAAATGTTGTAGAGGATTTTTCAGCCTCACCTTATGGTAGAAATGAAAATGATGTATTACCAGAAGAAGTTAAGAGTACCGGTAAAGCATTTAGAGAAACGCTTCTAGTTCCTAAACTGCAAGAAGCTAAAAAGAATAATGAAGAACTTGAGGTAAATTTGACCGGTTATAATAGATATGGCCGCTCTTTTATTGATGAAGCCTTTGGCGGAGTTATTCGATATAGTGATTTGACTTATTCAGATTTAGATAATTTATTAAAAATTAAACATGATGATGTACCAAGTATTGTAGCGTTAGCATGGGCTAGAATTAAAAAAGCCGCTCAGGATTTGGAGCAACTTTGAAATGAAGAAAAAGTGTAATGCATTAGTAGCATTTATAATTTTTGTTTTTTGTTGTTTAATTCTTTTTTATCTAGGTAAAAATTTTGATATTGGCGAAGCTATGGGATTATTTTTATCTGCTTCAATTGCGACTATTGGCTGGATATATTCTTCTCATATCAATAATGTTAGTTTTCAACGTAGTGAGATTATAAAAAGTAAAGATCATATTATTGAGTTATTAAATACTTTTTTTGATGATTTAGTTGTTTTAATTCACCAAGGTAAAACAGAGCAAGAGATTGAATACTTTATCACTAATAGTATTTCTTCTATTGAAATGAAAGTAGAACATTTAAAAATTATCTTTAAAGAAAAACAAGACTTTATAAGTGATGATTTATTAATGAATTTAAGAGATAAACCTCAAGATTTTATAGAAAACTATAATCATAAAGTTCTTATTCGTAATTTGAATAAATTAAAAGATGAAACTTTACAAGAGATAGAAGAAAAATATAAAAAATGGTTGAAAGATAATTGTGACCGTATCATTTAATTATTAATTATACTTATTTTTACAATGACTAGCCCAACAGCTAGTCATTTTTTTATGGTCAAAATAAATTTAGAAAATAAAAAATCCTAAAAAAATTTTCCCAAAAATAATCACCATACAGAGATGTCAAAAAACGCACCTCTCCCCCGCCTTCGGTCAAAAAAAAGGGCTTTGGTTTTCGTGCAGTAAGTGGAGTAGGCTACAAGCCCAGTTGGTAAGGGGGAAACGGATCTTTTGCTGATCGTCTTTATCACGCAAAATTGTGCAGATTATGCAAGGAATTTTTTGGGACTTTACTCGGTTTTTGGAACGGTTTTTTATTGCTTTAAAAGTGGAATAAAGCCTTATGGCATAAGGCTTTATAGTATTTTTAGGTTTATAGGTGAATATTTCGTTTTTTTGCCCTTTTTTCGATCCTTAGATCCTTATATTTTAATTTCTAACTCTAAACTTGTAGTAAAACCGTTGCCGTCTAGTTTATGGTTTACTTTAACAATAAGCCATTCAGTACCATCAATCTCCGCCTTAAAGCCACGAACCTCAACCGGTAACTCAGGGAACAACTCCGCCCGCCCTTCGGCTAAAGTGATACTAAATGTTGCCTTCCCTCTTTCCACTTTTGATAAAGCACGCTTTACCGCATTTTGTGCAGCTTGTTTACTTTTATAAGTATGTCGAATAGTTTTTACTTTTTTAGAATCAGAAGTAACAGAAGTATTTTCTTTTTCCTCTTTCCCTTTTTCTTGCTTGGCTTTAACTGAAACTTTCCCACGTTTACCGGATGCGGTTTCGTGATAGTAAGCAACCACTTCTGTATAGTTAGTATTTTCCGACAAAGTAAAACTAAAACCATCACCGCTATTACGTTGAATAATCATCTTAGGCAAAGGCTTACCGCTTGCGGTTTTACATTCCCCCGCTCTAGTGAAAAGTAATTTATCCTGCTTTACCGTTGCGATGGCATCGTGTTCTTGAGCTAAACGGCTTAAAAAATTAATAGTGCTTTCTGCGTTTTGGTCAATATGGCCAACTTTCTGATTTTTAAAATCATCACCAACTTGCGGAATTAGCTTATTTTCTTGGGCGATTTGTTCCACGATTTGACCAATGGTTTTATCGTGAAAACTTCGCTCCTTACCACTTGCTAAATCTCCCATTAAATCCGCACTTTTTGCCCTAATCGTCAATACATCAGGGGAGCCTTGATAACTCACCTCATCAACCAAATAAATCCCCTTAGGCGTTAATGCCTCCCCTTGCCAACCAAGGGAAACCTCTAGTTTTTCCCCACGTTTAGGAAATGCCAATTTGCCGTCGTGATCGCTTAGGTTTAAATTTAAAGTATCAGCAGTAAAACCTCGGTTATCTTCTAACTCTAAACTGATTAATCTGTTGTTGAGTTTATGAGTGATTTCTTTTTGAGATTTATGCAGAACAACAGAAAAAGCCGGTGTTTTATGTTTTGTTTTAAACATGAATTACTCCTATACCGCACTTAACTCAGATAAAGCAGCATCTTCTTGCGCCTCAGTCATTGGTGCATCAGATTGATTTGCCCCATTTTGAATATCCGCTAAATCTTGATCTATTTGAGCGTTACTTTGCCCTGTGCTTTGATCTAAACTCTCAATATCTTTATCTGAAACATCAGAAGTTTCTTCTTCTTGTTGATTGTTTATGCTTGTATTTTTCGGTTGTTGAATGTCAACTTTATTTTGTTTAACAACCCAACTTTCATCAACACGTTTTAAAGACATAGAAAAATCAATTTTACGCGGCGCACCATCAGAGAAAAACTCCGTTGAATCTTCTTTAAGGCTTTCAATCACAAACCAACCTTTAATAAGAAAACTAGCTCCTTCTATTAATGGAAAAGCCTCACCACTTTCTGCCATTAATTCCAACATTTGAATAGAAATTTTACCGCCCGTTATTTCAGGCATAAGAGTTCCTGAAATTTCTATGGTTTCACTATCTTTCCCAATAAATTGGGATTTAGGCAATTCACCAAGAACCGCATTAGTAGGGTGACGAAAAGAAAGGCTACGGCTTGTGGATTGATAAGGGATAGTTTTTCGCATAAACACAAAAAAGCCTAATGTCATCATTGCTTTATTTTGAAACATTCTTTTTATCCTATAAAAAAAGGCGGAACAATCCGCCTTTGGTTAATCTGTTAATCTTCTTCAGTTTCTGAACGCTCTCTTGCTTTTTCTCGCCATTGTGCGAGTTCAAAAATATCCATATTTTCACAATCTTTTATCGTCCAATGAAACACGATAGCGAGATCTGCAATGGCGTCCTCAACACTTTCAGGTAAAGCTATTCTGCTTCTTTGTCCGCTTTCACGAAAAAACTCACGATTTCCGTTGCTAAAGCGGTGAAGTCAACAGGGTTCATAGCGGTAATATCCGCCTTAGTTAAAGTCGGCGTGCTGATACGAGGTAATAGCGTGACATAGGCATCAACATCCATTTGAATTACATCCATCATTTTTAACCCTTTTAACGCCATCACCGTAGGCTGTACCAGCACAATTTTTTTAATTTTCTTCTCACCGCGGACAATTTCCGCCGTTAATTCAACTTCTTTTTTCATCTTTTAATCCTTTAAATCTTTTTAAAAAAAGGGGGTGAGGATTCCCCCTGGCTCCAAATTACAGACCAATCGCGGCTCTGTGCTCTTTTAGACGGTCTTCGCCGTTTACTTCAAATACTTGGTTAATTAAATCAATTTCCATAATTTTTTCACCGGCCATTTCTAACTTGTAATAAGTTAATTGGGCTTTGAAACTGTCTTCTGTGTTGTCGCCTGCTTTCGCATTGCCACCGTCAATTTCTGTAAAGCGACCACGCACCACAACATCAATGGCATCCACTTCACCAGTATCATCTTTTTGATATGCACCGGCAAAACGTAACATTGTGCCGTCAATTTTTGGTTCGCCAAAAAGTTTACGGAGTTCAATCATCATTCCGCCAAACTTCACATCCATTTCTAGTTTTTCTAAGCCCATATTGATAGCAACATCACCAACCATTCCGCCCGCGCGGTAGTCTTCGGTTTTTGTTGTGACCTTTGGCAACGTCACTTCTGTTGCTTCACCAATATATGATGTACCGTCAACAAAGACGTTCATCAGTTTAAGTTTTCTAGGTAGTGCCATTTATTAATCCTTATGCTTGCGTAATTTTTGCAGCAAAGTCTGCTAAATATTCATCGGTAATGTACTGACGTAATTCTAAGTTTTCTAAACTTGGCATTGGGCAGTATTTATAGCGAATACGGAATTTACCGTCTTTAATGGTTTCTTTGGTGTTTTCATCAAAATCAACCCAAGCCTCACCATCAACGATGTAACCTTGTGCTTTCCATTCACGCATTTTTGCGTTAATCATCTCAAGCATATCTTTGACAAGTCCAGGTGTTAATGGTTTATCAATGGCCCAATCGTAGGCATCACCAATAGTGTCACGAATAACTTGTGCAGTACGTGTATATTGCTCAAAGGCAAAGAGGGAATCCGTAGAAGTGGTGCGAGCGCCCCAAATTTTGAAACCGCCAAAACGAATTGCGCAACTCACTTCTTTTGAGTTTAAGAAGTTTGCGTCGGTGCTTTCATCTTGAATATCAAAACTGATCGCTTTAGTTACACCACTTACACCAGGGATGGATAAGTTAGAAATATTACGATGCCAACCAATTTCTTTATCCGCCCACGCACGTAAACCCACTGCGGATGCCGTTGCATAAGCTGTATCTACTGCAGTTTTGTGCACGTTATAACTTTCAAAATCCCCATAAATCAACATCAATTCACGGTCACCAAAATTACGACGGTACTCAATCGCCTCTTCTTTTGTATCAGCAACACAATGTGCATAGGCGAAACCGTGCAATTTTTTCGCCGTTGCCACTAACGCGGTAGTCACTTCTAAATTATCAAGTCCAGGACAAGCAAGAATACGCGGTTTTACACCCAGTGAGGATTGTGCTGATAACAAGGCTTTTAAACCAGTCCCTTTACCGTCTTCATTAATTTTACCAATCACATTTGCCGTTAATTCTTCTTCATCTTCAGGAACACGAATAATCACCGTTGGGGCACGAACAATATTAGAAATGGCTTCTAATGTACGGTAAAGCGTACCGGTTGTACCGGCTTTACCCATTAAGCTTTGAGGGTTAGTAGTAAGAATTGCTTTATTCAGTGGGAAAGTCTCAGAATCGGCATCATCACCAGTACAAACAATACCAATAATGGCGGTTGCCACAGTTCGCACCGTGCGAGTGCCGTCATTCACTTCTAAGATTTTTACACCATGTAAATAATCTGCCATGTTTTTTATTTCCTTGTTTAACGTTAAATAAAAAACATTGTGAAACATCAGTGCGAAAAAAGGGAGCGGTTGGGGGTGTGAGATGGGGGATAACAAAAAAGTAGGAAAAAATTAAGTTAATTGTAAAAAAAAATGTAATAGGTTAAACTTTGCAACCATAAAAGATAATTTATCCTTTCTATCAAGATTAAAGAATTATGAAATTACGCAAAAAAATGGAAATGGCAACCACAGCAACACTTTTACTTACAAGTATTAGTGGGTCTGCCGTTGTGAATGATAAAGTGGCCAATCCATTTAATAGTGTGATTCATTCTGCAAGTTCTTTAAAACAATTAAGTCAAGATGAAGATAATGAAAAATCGGTATTTAATGCCTTAGCAGAATTAACTGACTCTATTATCTATTTAAATCAATATCTACATCAAAAACATTTCAAACTTAACAAAAATAAATATTCAGAATTAGGGCATATTCGTGAATTACTTGATTTTGCAAGTAAATTGATGATATCTAAATTTGAAAAAGTGATATTTTCAACTTATTCTGATGTCTATCGTACTTATTCTAATGCGGTTACTCAACTAGACACTAATATTTATAAAATCAATCAAAAAGCAAAACAAATTAATGTTGTTAAAATTGATGATCTTCAATTTTCAGAACAAGAGTTTAAAGAAATGACTGATGCCGTTAATCGTTTATATGGAATTTAAATTGTGGCAATTGTTTTTATTGATGAAAGCTTAACAAATATTCCTAATATTCAAAAACTGGCGGTTGGTGTTTTTATCTTTGAAATATCAAATAAACAAACCTATCCTGATTTTTTGGGGCATTTTAGTGATTTCAATGAAAGTCCCCAAGCAAAAACCGCGCAAATTTTCAAACTACATTTTATAAAGCCTGATGAGAAAGGTATTCTAAAATGGGGAAGAACAAAAAATGGGTTTAACCGTACGAGTGATAATTTTGTGGTTTATACTCGTCATATATTCTTTGATGATTTATACAAAATAATAGGTATTGTTACGCCTGAAGCCCATAAAAAAATGCGGGAAAATCAAAATTTATTAAATTCATTTATTGAGAAAGCTGAAGCCTTTCATCAAGAACGTAGAAATGAATTATTAAAACTTCCCCATATCTCAATGGAAACCTTAAATAACAAACCGCCTAAATAGGCGGTTTAGTTTTGGCTTAAATATTAAAAGCCATTAAAATCATCTAATAAAATATTCATACGTTAATTCCTGTTAATTTCTAAACTGCCTACATGGCAGTGAACTCAATTGCAACGCCTAAAGGTTCGCACCAATCTTTCTAAACTGCCTACATGGCAGTGAACGACCGAAGGCGGGGGAGAGGTGCTTTTATTTATTTCTAAACTGCCTACATGGCAGTGAACAAGAGAAATAATAGCATTAATTTCTTTGTTTACAAATTTTTAGACTTCACAATTTCAAACAACTGATTCGGACTAAAGCGCCAACCTTCATTGCTTTTGAAAATACAGTTATAACAAAACTCCGAACAAAAAAGTTTATTGCGATTTTCACGGATTGGTAAAGCAACACCTACTGCACCGAGAAAATCATACTTTAATGCATCAGTTTTTTTAAAGTAATGTCTAACACGTTTTGGTGAAATATTTAATTGAATAAAATCCCATTTTTCCTTATCGAGTTTCATTACTTTTTTACGCACGCCTTTATCTTGCACACTTGCCGTGTAGCACTCAAATAATCCATTGCCTAAATCAATGGCGATTTCAGAGTGGGTATATTTTCCGCGTGTGAATAATCTTGTTAGTTCGTCAAAAAATCGATAACGTAACATTTTTAATGATGTGATTTTACGCTTGTTTTTATAGCTGATTAAATAAATCATTGTTCACTTCCTTGTTCTAATTTTTGTGCAAAATCCATAATTTTTCCAATTAATTCATCACGTACTTTTTCAACGTCTTCAATAGTTGATTGATGATTAATTTTATATTTTTGCATACGCAATTTACCAAGTTCATTTAACGCATAACGTAATTTTTCTGCTTGGGCTAAAATTAAATCCGTAGCTTGTTGCGGTGTTAAGTCATTATTGACTGCGAACCCTTCCACTTGCTCCGGCATTTCGCCTTGATATCCTGCTTCTTTAAATGCTTGAGCTTGGTCTTCTCGTAATTGATATTCCTTATCGAATCTCGTGAATTTTAAGTAGATTTTCCCCATAAAATCATCAATAGTATTGATGCTTTGTGTTTTCTCTTGTTGCAATGCTTTAGCAATTAATTCTGCATCATCAATCCACTTTTTACCGCCCCATTTAGAATACTTACCAGGTTCTAAGGTTGTGTATTCCGCGGGGATTGGACCGTATTCTTTAATTTCATAAGATTCTTTAGTTTCTTTGTTATATACCGTTTCACCTACATGTGATTCAATATATTTCCATTTATTTTCAACACACTGAATGACAAAACCATCTTTGTGCTCTGGTGCTTTATCTAAATAACTCCCATTTGCTAAAGAACCGCCTTTACTCACAAACTCTTGTTTTTGTTCTAAAAAATATCCATTTTTATCCGTTGTAAAAACTGTTACAAATCCACTTTTTTCCGCAAATCCTTGTTCATCAAAAGTGATAGCATTTGATTGATGTTGTTCGTTGTATTCTGTTTGTGCGTTACTCATTTTTTATCCTCCTATCATTCGGCTAAGCAAATGTATTGAAACGCCATATTGACAGGTCTGTTTTCTTCAGCGGTTGGCACAACTCTTGAAGCGTCAAAATAAAATGAACATTTATATTTCAAATTTGACTTCCCAGAGTCTACTTGTTGACGGCCGTCTTGCGTAAAAGGCCCAGTCGGAGAAAAAGAACCTTCTAGCGTTTGTTGCGCTGAAAATTTACCCTTAATATTTCGAATAGCATCACCTTGTTTTACTAACAAATCTCCCGCGTTTCCGCCAGTACCTCGAATAAACAACCCTCTTAAATCAGGTAATTTCCCTGAAGGATACATTCTCGCAAGTTTTGGATATGTGTTTTTTGAAAAGGTTTGGCCATTCATCGCTAAAAAACCATCCGGCACAATGTTACTTGGGTATGGCATTGGGATGCCGATAAATGGATTATTTCTTAGCTTTCCTAACAAATCTGACCCATCGGGGAAAAACATATTTCTTGCACAAATATTCGCAAGAGATGAATTTTTATCACGATAGCGACTATCTGCACTAAAGTAAAAAGTGCCAGGTGGATTATCACCATCACTAAACCAGAGATGATCGATATTATTAGCATTGCCTTTGCTTGAAAAACAAATCGCTTTATCTGAGGGCGTTATTAAATCTTGTCTTATCTCTAAACTCCCCGTGACTACACCGCCGCTTTTTAGCAAACGTGTTTCTGCATTGCTATTGGCTTGCACGGCTTTATCATAAGCGGTTTTCACTGCTTTAGAATTAGCTACAGTGCCAGTGCTACTACTTGAAACAGAACTGCTAATTGTTAAATTATTTTGTTTGCTTTGTTTTAAAGTATTAATCTCTTGCTCAAGTGATGAAAGAGAAGATTGCGAGCCAGCACTTAACTCATCTGTTTTTGCTTTCAAAAAATCTGTTCGCTTAGTGAGTTGCTCCAGCGTTCGATTAGGAACTGTTGCGACTACTGGGTCTGTTCTTTCGATTTTGTAAACTTCTTCAACCCAATTAGGGTCTTTTTCAAATTTTGCCATAATTATTCAATTGCTCCATAGGTGAATTCGCCGTTGTAGAATATTGTGCCGTCGTATGTAAATGGGGATTTTTCAAAATGCAGATGCGTTAATTGACTGCGTTTTGGTGCTGTCATTTCTAGCAATTTCTTTATTTGCCCTGTTTGTTTTTGCGAAATAGGTTTTTGCAAATACACTTTATATTCTGCCCATTTCAATTCTTCGTTATCGTAAAATATTGTGCCGTCGTACTTATATTTGCCGTCGTATCTTGGCAGTGTGCTTTTTTCGATGATTGTAATATCATCAAAGTTTGCCAGTTTAAAAATGCGTTTAATAGATGCGATTGTTCCCTTAATTTTGTAAATAGAAAACATATTCGCGATAAACTCACGTTTTAAATCATCGCTCCAGTTTTCATCCCAAAAATCAGTTTGCATTGCTTGCGCCAAGTAACTTAGAAATTCAGGAGGGCAAGTTTTAACATCCCATAGTTTTTGAATTTCAACAGGTAGCTCTATGATTTGTGCAAATGTGAGCGATAAATCTCGCTCTAGCTTGCTTGTACTGTGAGGCGGTAATAATGTTTTCATAACTGATAATTTTCGCTATCAAAAAATTGTAAATTTACAGATATACACTTACTTACTTGTTTTTCACCAATTTCAATATTGTGAGCAGGTTCGATTAATTCAACATTTTGTACGTTGCCATTGTGTATTGTTGATATCACACTTGATTGCGTAATATCACGACCTAAACGGCGGTTTTCTTTAATAAATTTATTTATGTCATCATTAATTTTTGCTTTTGTTTGTTCGGTAAGTTGAATATTAAATAATTGAACTTTCGCATTAATTTGATATTCAATTTCTTGTGCTTGAGTGACGACAACAGTATCGCAAAGGGGGCGGACGGTTTCGCCGTTTAAATGTTCTCGGACTTTGTTGAGTAAGGTTTCTACATCAGCTAAATCCTCAACAGGTAATACCGCAACTTCAACAGTTCCAGCCTCAGGGCGTGACACGTAACAATCTTTTACCTCTGGAGAAGATAAAAGCGTTTGTGCTTTATAACTTCCTGCACTTCCAGCGGTGTTTAATAAATTGAAAGATAAATTAATTCTTTTGCGAAAACGCTCATCACTTTCTTTAATCTCAGGAATGCCTTTTTCTTCATCCGCTTGTTGAATAACTTGACGTTCTGTATTAAATAAAGCCCCTAAATTATCTAAATCAGAACCTGTAGAATAAGGTAATAAAACGGCTTTTGCGGCTTCGTTGATTCGTTGGCGCAATAGCATTTCTAAGTAAGCATTTTCTTCCAATAGCTTAACAACAGGTTCACTTTCATACTGTAAATGTTCTTGCCAATACGGACGCATATCTTCATTGCAAAGGGATAAGAACTTGGCTTTGCGTTGGGCAAGTAATGCCTCAAAGTCTATTTCTTCTATTAACTTTGGTACCGGTAAATTTCTAAAATCCATTTTTTACCCCTTTAATAAAATTGGTTTAAGTGTTGCTTGTTGGCCACTTTGTTTTTCAATAATTGTGAGCGTTAATAGCACCTTGTTTTTCTGTGGTAGCATTTCACTTTTTAATACTTGTACTCTTGGTTCCCATAACTTTATTGCCATTACTGTAGCGGCGGAAAGTTGTAATAAAATGGCGTGGTTTATTGGTTGATCAATAAATTCAAATATCAAACTGCCGTAGGTTCTTCTTGCTATTCTTGTGCCAATTTGTGTAAGCAATATGTCCGCGATACTTTGGCGGATATGGTTTAAATCATTGCTAAATGTGGTGCCGTTTTGTTTATTCATCTTTACTCCATTATTTCGGTGGGGTTGTGGTTGCCCCTCCGCCGTAATGATTACCGCTATTTTGTGTATGAGTGTGATTATGTCCGCTTATACCATTAGAAATATGGTCAATATTGGCGGTGCTTGTTTTGTCAATTTGTACATCACCGGTAAAGTGTGCCAAAGGTGTATCAAAGGTGACTTTTTCACTGGCTTGCACTAATAAAGTATTAATACCGGTCACTTTCAACGCGTGGGATTGTTGGTTATATTCAACAATAGCACCATCGGCAAATTTCACAGTGTGGCAATTAGGATCATTACTTGGGCTTGGGCATTGCACGGTAAAAATACCCATCAGAATAAAACCTGTATGTATTTCGCCACTTGGTGAAAACACGGCAACTTGTTCGCCAACCGTTGGGGGTGACCATATTGTGGTTGTGCCAGCACGTGTTGCACACCAAGGCAACCAATCCGTTAAAAGCTCGCCACTTTTTACGCGGGCGAGGGCTTTTTGGTGATTCACTTCGGCAATGGTGCCGTAACGGATAACGTTTTCAAAACGTCGTGCGTTGTCGCTATTTAAATTTAATTTCATTTCGTAAGTGTAAAGGATAGGAATGTGGGCTTGTATTGGTTGGGGGTGTGAGATAAGGGATAACAAAAAACCGCCCTTTGTGGGCGGTTGGGTTGGTTAGTATTGGTCAACTAAAGCCGCACGTGCTTGGGCTTGTTGTTTGAGTTGTAACTCTTGGAATGTTTGCAATACAATTTGTTTAATGGCTTTAGGGTCACCATTTTCAACGTTAATTGTTAGGTTGTTAGTCATTGGTGCATTAACCGTTTGATGTTTTTGTTTTGCTCTAATAGGTGTTCTTTTATCAATAGTCACATTTGGTTTTTTAGCAATAATATTGCTATTTACTTCTGATTTTTTAACGATTTTTTTCGCTGCTTCAACTTTTGTCGTTGTTTCATCATCACTACTAAACCAATTTCCAACAGTATCTATTGCACTGTTAAGCCCATTTGAAATGGAATCTCCTATTCCTGAAATTGCATTTTTAATGCCTTCGGCCATTCCATCAAATAATTTTGCCCCTAATTCTGCTAAGGTTTCGGGTAAATCACCACCCAACCAATTAATTACCTTGGCAAAAGCATTGTAAATAATTGCAAAAGGATTAAAGGTGCTCATTACATAAGTTAAAAAATGAGTAATACCAGTGCCTGATGTTGAGGTAATACTTTCCCATATTCCGCTAATAAAACTTATAATGCTGTTTCCCATTGAACCAAAGAAATTTACAATAGCATTCCAACCTGTGCTAAATGATGCACTAAATCCGTCAAAGAGTTTTGCACCTAAACCTGATAAGGTTGTAGGTAAACTTCCCCCTAACCAGTTAATGACTTTTGCAAAGGCTCGGTATAATAATCCTAATGGATTAAAGTCGATAAATAGCTTAATGACTCCGCTAATGCCTTGGCTTGTGTATGATTTTATAGTTGCCCATATATTTTTAAAAAGATTAGCTATAGCGTTCCATGCTTTTTTTATGCTGTTGCGGAACCAGTCGCATTTGTTCCAAAGTAGATAGATTGCACCAACAACGGCGGCAATGGCTACGACGATTAAGCCAAAGGGATTGGTTAATAGCACAGCGCTTAATCTTATAATTACAGGGATTAATTTTGAAAAAATATTAAGTAAATTCCATCCGGCATAAATAACTTTAACTATCGGCGAAATTAAAAATGAATAAAGTAATGCTAAAGATCCTAATCCGCCAATAACTGCGGCAATGGCCCCGGCTACTGTTAGCCACAGTTTCGCTTGTTCTTTATGTTCTTTTGCCCACTTACCAATTACTCGTAGTAAATTTGTAAACCATTTTATAACCTTTCTTAAATCATCGGCGATAGATTGAAACAATTCAATACCTACACCTTGGAATGCACTGTTTAAACTGTCTAGTTCACCGCTTACATTATCCGCCATAGTTTTGGCCATTTTTGCAGCAGAACCATTAATTGTTTTATAACTAGCAACATATTGCTTTAATTTACCTTCACCAGCTTGATTGACTAATTCTGTCATTCCACTTACTGCGGTTTTACCGAAAATATCTT
>SAMEA104404106__coassemble_937_pt1 | contig 25386 bp, 22 predicted proteins | sample SAMEA104404106__metabat2_high_PE_050 | metagenome-assembled genome bin SAMEA104404106 (sample SAMEA104404106) | Balaenoptera acutorostrata | reverse complement strand
CAGTGGACTTTTAATCCATTGGTCGAAAGTTCGAATCTTTCACGGCCCACCAATACTTTGACGTAATTCCCATATGGGTCGTTAGCTCAGTCGGTAGAGCAGTGGACTCTTAATCCATTGGTCGAAAGTTCGAACCTTTCACGACCCACCAAAATTTAATGTTCTATTCTTCTTAATTATTCTTATTAAATTTATTATAAAATTTACCATTTCTTATTTTTTTGCGATCTCTTTCGTATAACTGCATATCTTTTTTGCCATCTTATTTCTTTTTGTTTATTAATAATTATGTTTTTATTTTTGAGAATAAGAAATGAATAAAGGCTTTACCTTAGTTGAATCCATGATTGTGATGTTATTAATTAGCTTTACTTTAATTTTAGTGATCCCGAGTTGGCAATATAATCAGGAGAAGTTATTGTTGCAGAAAGAAGAACAGCGATTAATATTATTTTTAAAACAAATTCAAGCAATAGCAGAAACAACAAATCAAAGCTGGTCTTTAATGGTAAGCAAAGATCATTTTTCATCTCATTGGTGTTTACTTGGACAAAAACAACATTCACATATTTGTGATTGTCTGCATTTAGAACAATGTCCTACAATGACTTCAAAACAAGCTTATTACCCTAAATTTGCTACAGAAGTACAAATTTCAGCAACAAAATATTACCCTCAAGTATTGACGTTTTTTAACGGTAAAAGAAATTTATCTTTTTCAGCAAGAATCCAATTAAAAACAGAAAATTATCAAAGACTTATTTCTTTTAATAATCTCGGCAATATCAAATTAAAACAGGAGTAAAAAGTGAAGATATATAAAGGTTACAGCTTATTAGGCATTATGGTTGCCATAAGTTTATCTTCATTATTACTTTGGGTAATTGTTGATTTTTACATTCAGCATCAGCGCCAACATATTGTTTTATTTAGACAATTAGCATTACAGCAAAATATAGAGCGTCTTTTACAAACAATGAAAAAGGATATTCGTCGTAGTGGTTTTATGGGGAAATCCAATAAGGTAGAAGAAAATAATATGGCATTTTTTTTGAATCAAGTACAACATCAACCTTTTGTCATCGCTGAAAAGAATGGGGAACTAAAGAAGAGTTGTTTTATTTTTACATATGATTTAGATGAAAGTGGTTGCATTGGAGGCCTGCCTAAAAGCCATAAAAGCTGTATTTACCATAATAGAAATAATACTAAATTTATTCAAAAAGAATTATTTGGTTACCGCTTGAATAAAGGGGTGGTAGAAACCAGAGTGTTGAGAGAGAAGCAGATAAAAGAAAATTGTTCACAAGTAGAATGCCAAAAATATGTGTCTCCATGGGCTTGTAATCATAAGGGGTGGCATAAGTTTCTTGATGATTATGCAGTGGATATTAGTCAATTAAAATTTAAGTGGGTAAAAAGGAATCAATTACTCGAGGTGGAATTAAAAGGGCGTTTAAAACAATATAAAAATATTACCTATGAAACCAAAGCCATCATTCCTCTCTTTAATCGAGGGAAATAAGCATGAGAAATTGTCAGCAACAAAAAGGTATTGTCACCCTTGGTGTTTTATTATTATTAAGTTCACTATTGCTCATTTTATTGAGTTTAGATGATATAAGGCTTGCGTCGTACAATTTTATTTCTTGGCGTTATCAATATAGTTTTCAGGAGCACTTTAAATTACAACAGCAAGCACTCAAAAAGGCAGATACAAAATGTCAGTCTTTAAGTCTAAATCAATCGGAAGATATTTTACCGCTTATATTTAAATCAGAGGCGAAGAAAGATCCTTTAACCTATAAAATTTGGTGTGAAAGAAAAAAATTATTTAAACAGCAACCAACAAAATCACAATACGCAGGTCAACTATCAAATTATATTAATTTAGATGTTTTGAATATTTTTAAACCGCGACTTCTTAACACCACGAAATTAATCCAAAGAAATGCTTCACCTCAATTATATCTTGTAAGGAAAGAGCAAAATACCCTTACCTTAGAAGGAGAACATTATGGAATAATTTTAACGGAAGGAGATTTACATCTTATTGGAGAAGGGAAATTATATGGCAGTGTATTAACCCAGGGGACTTTACACACAGCGAATAAAGTGAAATTAATTTATAAAAAAAATGTAGTACTCACATTAATGGAAAAATATAGATACTGGCAAAAAGCGGAGAATAGCTTGTATGACCTTAATTAAATTAAATGCTATCAAGCATAAGGGAATAAGCTTAATGAGCCTATTAGTAGCGTTAACATTGTTTAGTGGCATTTTTTTAGCTATGACGAAATGGACATCTTTTCAACGAGAAAAATATGCAAAGATATATCATAGCTTACAGGGAGCTCAAATTGCAGAGGGCCAAAAACAACGAATGGTTTTTGGCCTTCCTTGCCAAACTAAAATCAAACAAAATCATATTGAATTTCAAGTGAGATGCACTTCGAATAGAGTGATAGTACGCTCGAGTATGTCGCAAATTACATTTTAACCACAACAGCTAAAAAGCCTTTTATTTTTTATCAAAATTGAAAAGTAAAATAATAAAGAGTAAAGGTTACAAGTGACTTTAAAATTCTTTAATGGTATTTTGTTGCAACGAGTTGTTGTTAAAATTATTTCAGTACAGTAAGGAAAGTCGTGTTTACTATTTATTATTCAAATCTGCTTGAAACACAAAAAGATATTTTAATTCACTTAATGGATATAGACCCATTAAGGGATCCTTTAGCTGAAGAAATTATCTTAGTTCAAAGTCCAGGTATGGCACAATGGTTACAATGGCAAATTGCAGAAAAAAAAGGAATTGCCAGTAATTTACGATTTCCGATGCCCGCAAGTTTTATATGGCAACAATACACTCAAAATTTAAGCCATGTAGAACAAGATAACGCTTTTAATAAAGCCTATATGACATGGCGTTTAATGGGATTAATTCCAACTTATTTAGAAGAACCTGCGTTTGAACCATTGCGTTTATATTTACAACAAAGTGGTAAAAGTGAACAGCAAAAACGTTATCAATTAGCGAGTAAAATTGCAGATTTATTTGACCAATATTTAGTTTATCGTTCTGATTGGATTAAGTTATGGGAAGAAGGCCAAGATGAACAAGTACTACACCAATTTAATTCAGAACGAATTCAAAGTAATAATAAATTATTGGAACAAATTCAACAACATAGCCATTGGCAAGGAATATTATGGCGAGCGTTAGTTGAAAATACTAAACAAGATAATCCTCTTGCTTGTCATCGTGCTGATTTACAACAACAATATTTAAATTTATTAGCCACAACCCTTCCTCAGCATTTACCTAAACGTATTTTTGTATTTGGAATTTCAGCTTTACCGCAAAATTATTTAACAATATTACAAGGAATAAGTGAATATTGTGATGTTCATTTATTTTTTACTAATGGCTGTCGAGAATATTGGGGAGATATTGTTGATGAAAAATTAAGTTTAGGCCGACGTTTAGTTTATCAGATACAACAAGCGGAACAGCGAATACACATGAAAAATTGGTTTTCGCCAGAGCAACGAGAAGCTTTACAACAGCAACAACTTGAAAAAACTTATGATGATGAAATGCTTCAAGTGGGGAATCCTTTATTAGCATCTTGGGGAAAATTAGGACGTGATTTTTTATATTTATTAACAGATTTAGGAGCACAAGAAATTGAAGCCTATGTTGGTCCAGATATAAATGAAATATCAGAACAAAGCTCTCTGTTAACACAAGTTAAACAGTATATTTTAAATTTCACCCCAAATAGCGAAACCCTATTACATCAAAATAAAAATGATAATTCTATTTCTGTACATTCTTGTTATAGTCCAATGCGAGAGGTTGAAAATTTACAAGATTATTTATTAAATTTATTTAATCAACAATCAGATTTAACACCCAAAGATGTAGTTGTGATGGTGGCAGATATTGATCAATACACACCTTATATTCAAGCAGTTTTTGGGCAAGGCAAGCCTTATATTCCTTTTTCCATTGCAGATAATAAATTAACAGAAAGTGATATTTTAGTTTCTAGCTTTTTACAATTATTAAATTTAAAAGAAAGTCAATTTAGTGCCGAAGAAGTCCTAGCTTTTTTGGATATTCCTGCAATCCATCAACGCTTTGGAATAAGCGTTGAAGATTTAAAACAAATCCATTATTGGACAGGAGAAGCTGGAGTACGTTTTGGATTAGCTAAAGAGCACAAGGATAAAAATAATAGTCAACAAGCCTTTAAAAATTATAATGCCTGGCAAGCAGGGTTAGAGCGTATGCTGCTTGGTTTTGCAATGCGAGAAGAAAATGGAATTTGGCAAGATAGTTTAGGGTTAGATGAAAGTGAAGGTTTAGCCGGTCAATTAGTGGGGAATTTAGCGGAGTTTATCCATACCTTATGGCAATGGCAACAAACTTTAACTGTTGGGCATAATATTACGCAATGGAAAAACATCTTACTCAGTGTAATTAATGATTTCTTTATTTCTAATGAACAAACCCAAAATACCTTATTTTATTTACAAGATCAGGTGCAAGAATTAAGTGACAAAATTGAAAATGTCCATTTTTCAGAATCTTTAAATGCAGAGGTAATTGCTCAGGCAATGGATGGATTATTACAAGATAATCCAAATAGTGTGAAATTCTTAGTAGGGAAAGTGAATTTTTGTACGTTATTACCAATGCGCTCTATTCCTTTTAAAGTAGTATGTCTACTAGGTATGAATGATGGGGATTATCCACGCCAGCAAAGCACGAATAGTTTTGACTTGGTTCAGTATGCACCACGAAAAGGAGACCGTTTCCGTCGAGATGATGATCGTTATTTATTTTTAGAAGCTTTATTATCGGCACAAGAACATTTTTATATTAGCTATGTAGGACGTTCTATTATTGATGATGCAGAAAAAGAGCCTTCTGTACTGGTGAATCAGTTATTGGATTATCTTGCGGATAATCTTGTGAAAAAAACAGATGAATTAAACAATGCTTTAGCTTTAGATCAACAGAAGAAGGAAATACGTCAAGGTCTTATTCACCAGCATTCTATGACACCTTTTGGGATCCAGAATTTTAGTCAAGCACCTTATTCCTTTTCTCAAAAATGGTTTGCTTTTGCACAAAGAGAAGAGCAGCAGCAAAATAATTTTATTTTAAATAAAAGAACAGAAACTTTCGAACAACTTGATTTATATTCAGAAATCAGCGTAGAGCAACTGATTGTTTTTATTCAACATCCAGTGAAATATTTCTTTGAACGTCGATTAGGAGTGTATTTTAGAGATGAAATGGAGAGTATTGCAGAAAATGAAAATTTTGAATTAAATACCCTTGATAGTTATCAATTAAACAACCAATTTATTTACTTTGATAAAGAACAGCGAGAAGAACAATGGTTAAAATGGCAGATCAAAGGATTATTACCAAGGGGGAAATTTGCTGAAATTATAAAATTAAGAACCTTTGATGAAATTGATAGCTTTAAAGTCCATATTGAACCTTATTTATCTATAGCGCCTCAAAGTAAGCGAATTGATAATCTCACCTTAAAAGAAATAGAAAATTTACCGATACAAGGTTATTTAAACCAGCTTTATGACAATGAGTTAGTTACTTGGCGTTTAGCTTCTTTAAAAGATAAAGATATTATCCAACTTTGGCTAAAATATTTAATTTTAGTGGTAATATCCCCAGAGGGAGAACAGGATTCTGATACACCGATAAACTTACCTGTGGCGAAACATTTTGCCAAGGATAAATGGATTCAATTTAAAGGTTTAAGTAAACAAAGCGCCATTGACCAATTAAGTATTTATTTAAAAGCTTATGCCCAAGGGGAAAAACAATTATTTTTAATTCCAAGTGAACATTTAAGACAGTATTGGAAGGTATGTGTCCCATCAGCTAAAAAAGGGCAAGATGAAGCTCCGGCAGTAGATATAACCCAGTGCTATACCGCATTATGTAAGCTAATGACGGAAGATGACCAATATAAGCATACTTATGCCGATGCTTATTGGTGTCGCGTGATGGCACAACAAAATTTAGCGGAACAACAAATGAAAGACATTAATTATCAAACAAAAAATTGGTTTAGTTTAATGTTAAATTCTTTAGAAGAAATGAAATATTAATGTGCTAGTAAAAATTAAAAACGCACCAAGATGATTATCTTAGTGCGTTTTTGTTATGGATTAAAATATTTTTAATGGGCTTTTAATTTCGTCCAATATTTTTCATAAATTTGTACAGCATTCCCAACATCATCTTGAACAACACTTTTCTCAATCACGTCTTTAGGTGGGAATAACATCTGATTTTCTGCTAATTCAGGAGAAATTAATTCCATCATTCCTTTGTTTGGCATAGAGAATCCCATACGTTCTAAAGTAATTTTGGCAATTTCAGGGCGTAATAAGAAATCAATAAATTTATAGGCATTTTCTTGGTTTTTAGATGTTGATGGAATTGCAAAGTTATCCATCCAGAAAATCGCCCCTTCTTTAGGGTAAATAAACTTAAGTTCTGAATTTTCTTTATTGGCAAGATAAGCTGAACCATTCCAGTTCATTCCAATAGAAACTTCACCTTGAACATAAGGTACTTCAGGACTATCAGAATTAAAAATCGCCACATTTGGCATTAAAGATTTTAAGCGTTCATAAGCTTCTTTAATGTCTTCTTCATTGGTTGTATTTGGTGATTTACCATTTAATAATAAAGCAATATGAAAAACTTCACGAGCATCATTTGTTAATAAAACTTGGCCTTTATATTTAGGATCCCATAAATCTGCCCAACTGGTTACCGTTGCTGGGTCAATATCTTCAGCATTAACAGTAATGGCGGTTAAACCATAAATATAAGGTAAAGAATATTTGTTATTTGGGTCAAAGGGACGATTTAAGAAATGTTTAGGAATTTGTTCAAAGTTTTTCAATTTACTGTGATCAATTGGTGCTAGCATGCCTTCTTTAGCCATTTTATCAATGTAATAGCTTGAAGGAAATATAAGGTCATAACCGTTACCATCCTTAGAAAGTAATTTTAGTTTAGCGTACATTTCTTCATTACTTTGAAAGGTAGAGTAAATCACTTCAATACCTGTTTCTTTGGTAAATTGCGCAATAACGCTTGATGGGATGTAATCAGTCCAGTTATAAACATAAAGTTTTTCATTGGCAAAACTAGATGATGAGAAAAAAGTGAATGCAATTAAAACAAATGATTTAATCGATGCAATAACGTTTTTTTTCAATTTTTATTCCTCCACAATGGGGTAAATTGGTTAAAAATAAAGGCATTTAAAAATACTTCAAAAACAATCAAAAGTATTTCAAACTAGAAATGAATATAAAATTCGGCGAGAGTATAACAGATTTTTTGTTTTTATGAATAAAAATTGACTTATTTAGTAAAGCGAGTAATATTCTGCCATTTTATATTAGCTAAAGGTTATTATGCTTAATTATTCTTGTCAGGAACACACTGATTCCTATTATTTTGCAACTCGTAATATCGAAATTAAACAACCACCTCTTACGGCCTCTAAAAGTGCAGACGTGTGCATTATTGGTGCTGGTTTCTTTGGGTTATCTACAGCATTAGAATTGGCTGAAAAAGGTAAAAAAGTGATTGTTTTGGAGGGCTCTCGAGTAGGTTTTGGGGCTTCCGGACGCAATGGTGGACAAGCTATTAATGGCTTTGAAGATGGTATTGATGAATATATTAAACAGGTTGGAGAAGAAGCTGCTCACAAACTTTGGGATATGTCCATGGAAGCTTTGGATATTATTGATGAACGTATTGCAAAATATGGCATTCAATGTGATTGGAAAAAAGGCTATTTAGAAGTGGCATTGAATGAGCGTCGAATGGATGATTTAATTTCTATGAAAGAAGCTTGTTCTGACATCTTTAACTACCAAGGTATGGAGTTATGGGATAAAGAAAAAATGTCTCAACATTTAGGTAGTACGGTTTATGTTGGTGGCTTATTTGATAAAAACTCAGGCCACTTACACCCACTTAATTATTGCTTAGGCTTAGCGAAAGCCTGTTTAGACTTAGGGGTTGAAATTTATGAACAATCACCAGTTATTGAGCTTATTAAAGGCACAGAAGAGAATCAAGTAAAAACGAATCAGGCAACAGTAAGCGCTAAAAATGTGGTTATTGCTTGTAATGCTTATATAGTGGATAACCCAAAATCAATTCGTAATAAAATTGCCAATAAAATTTTGCCGGTTGAAAGTTGTATCATTGCAACAGAGGTATTAAGTCCAGAAGTCGTAAATACGGTAATTAATAATGGTATGTCTATTTGTGATAATAATCGATTACTTGATTATTATCGAATTAGTGCTGATAACCGTTTATTATTTGGTAGTGATATTGAGGTTTCTGATGATCTCACTGCGGATATGTATCGTAAAATGTTAAATGTTTTCCCTCAACTTGATGGTGTAAAGATTGATTACACTTGGAAAGGACCTTGTGCTATGACACTTAATGCAAACCCATATTTTGGTCGTGTAGCACCTAATATTTATTTCGTAAGTGGTTTTTCAGGTCATGGTGTTGCCTTAACAGGTATTGCTGGTCGAGTAGTGGCTGAAGCGATTTTAGGTAATGATGAACGCCTTAAAGTCTTCGGTAAAATACCTGTTCCAACGGTGCCAGGTGGAAAACTATTGAAAAGTATTGCCGTAAAAATCGGCACTATGTACTACCGTTTTTTAGATAAATACTGTTAATAAATTGTTAAATTATAAATAAAATTAAAGAGGAACACCGATGCTTATGGTATCGGTGTTTTTATTTTTTTAGGGTATTTGTTTGAAATTTATTTAAAAAGTTACAAATTATTAACAAAAATGGATAAAAATTGTTAATAATTCACTTAAAATGATGTTTTTTTAGTTATAACAATATATTTTTAATCAAAATACAAGTAAAATGGTAATCTGATATTTTTTGTAGGGTTTTTTTATTTTTTTTATATTTTTATTCGCATATTTTTATATTTTAAATAACTAAACATTTATTTCGTTTTCTTGGGGGAAACATGAAAATTTTTCAATCATTGAAGAATTTCTTCTTCAAACCTTCTAAACTTGGTTTAGGGGTTCTATTAGTTATGGGTGCATTAGCCGGTGTAATTGCATTCATTATTTTTAATAAAACATTGGAGCATACAAGTACAGAAGAGTTTTGTACAAATTGTCACTCAATGACGATTCCACAGTCTGAACTTAAACAACGAGTTCACTGGTCAAATAAATTTGGTGTAACAGCTTCTTGTGCTGATTGCCATTTACCACATGAAGCAATTCCTAAATATATTCGTAAAATTCAAGCATTAAAAGAAGTCTATGCAGAATTAACGGGTAAATATTCAGAAGAAGGTTCATTCCAAAAACATCGTATCGAAATGGCAAAAAGAGAATGGGCTCGTATGTCAGCAAATGGTTCTCAAGAATGTAAAAACTGTCACCGTTATGATCGTATGCGTTTTGATGAAATGTCTCCAAAAGCACGTAAAGCAATGATTCCAGCAGCCGCAAAAGATCAAAGTTGTATCGATTGCCATAAAGGTATTGCTCACCATATTCCAAAACCAGATCCAAATGCGGGTCCACAGTTAAATGAAAGTTTAGTTGCTTCTTCATTAACTGCAGATAAAGAATATTACACACAAATTAAAACTGAATTATATTCAGATGATGCAATGAAACAAAACATTGGTTATCTTGAAGGTGCAGTACCTGTTAAATTTATCAAAACAGAAGGTAATGCTAATTTAGTTGAATTAGAAATGTGGCGTAAAGCAAAAGGTTATGGCCGTATTTGGTATCATGATTTTGGTATGAATATTAAAGATGCTGTATTAACTAAAGCATTTATGGACACTAAACCAGAATATCAAGTTCTTGAAACAAAAGAAGATCCTATGACCGGTTTACAATGGCAAAAAGTAAAAATGCAAGCATGGGTAGGTAAATCTTACTTAACATCAGACATTAATACACTTTGGGCTAATGCAGAAGATATTTATAAAACACAATGTAGTGTTTGTCATAAACAACCACAAGTAAATCATTTTGATTCAAATACATGGATCGGTTTATTTAAAGGTATGGTTGGATTTACAAACATGGATGAATCTGATGCAACAAAAGTATTACGTTATTTACAAATGCATTCATCTGATTTTGATGCACACCACTAAAAGCAGATTAAGGAACATATTATGCAACAATCTCGTCGTCAATTTCTAACAAGTATGTCTGCTATGGCTGCAACTTTTGCCATGCCTTCATTCCTTGTGTCAAAAAAAGCTAATGCAGCTGAAAAAATTGAAAATATTAATGAATGGAAAATTTCAGGCTCCCATTGGGGAGCTTTCCGAGCCCACATCAAAAATGGCCGAGTAAGTGAAATTAAAGCATTTGAATATGATAAACACCCAACTGAAATGATTCAGGGTATCAAAGGGTTAATTTACAGTGATGCACGTGTTCGTTATCCAATGGTTCGTTTAGATTGGTTAAAAAATCGTGAAAACAGCGATACAAGCCAACGTGGTGATAACCGTTTTGTTCGTGTTACTTGGGATGAAGCTTTGGATATGTTCTATGAAGAGTTAGAACGTATTCAACAAAATTATGGTCCTTGGGCATTACATACAGGTAATGTGGGCTGGCGTTCAACTGGTCAATTCAATAGCTGTGGTAACAATATGATCCGCGCAATTGGTATGCATGGTAACAGTGTTGGTACTGTAGGGGATTATTCTACTGGTGCTGGACAAACCATTATGCCTTATGTTTTAGGTTCAACAGTTGTTTATTCACAAAATACTTCTTGGGAATTAATTCTTAAAGAAAGTAAAAATGTTATTTTCTGGTCTTCAGATCCAATTAAAAACTTACAAGTAGGTTGGAACTGTGATACTCACGAATCCTATGCTTATTTAGAGCAATTAAAAGAAAAAGTTGCTAAAAATGAAATTAATGTTATTTGTGTAGATCCAGTTAAGAGTAAAACACAAAACTATCTAAACTGTGGTCATCAATATGTGAATCCACAAACAGACGTACCATTTATGCTAGCTATTGCTTATGTGCTTTATACTGAGAATCTTTATAATAAAAAATTCTTAGATATGTACACAGTAGGTTTTGAAAAATTCTTACCTTACCTATTAGGTAAAACAGAAGATAAAGTAGAAAAAACACCTGAATGGGCAGAGAAAATTTGTGGCGTACCAGCAGAGCAAATTCGTAAATTTGCACGTATGTTAGCAAGTGGTCGTACTCAGTTAATCTTTGGTTGGGCAATTCAACGTCAACAACACGGCGAACAACCATATTGGATGGGGTCAGTTATTGCAGCAATGCTTGGTGATATTGGTTTACCAGGTGGTGGTGTTAGTTATTCTCACCATTATAGTTCAATTGGTGTACCAGGATCTGGTGCAGCAATGCCAGGTGCATTCCCATTAAACCTTGATGAAGGCCAAAAACCAAAATATGACAACCATGATTATAATGGTTATAGTGCAGTGATTCCGGTAGCTCGTTCAACAGATTCAATTATGCACGGTGGTGAAACCATTAACTTTAATGGTAAGAAAATTGTTTATGCACCATTTAAAATGGCGATTTTTGTAGGTTGTAACCAATGGCACCGTCAACCACAACGTAACAAAATGAAAGAAGCCTATCAGAAATTACAAACTATTGTTTCTGTAAACTATAGTTGGACAGCAACTTGTCGTTTCTCTGATATTGTATTACCAGCTTGTACACCATACGAACGCAATGATATCGATGCTTACGGTTCATATACAAATAGTGGTGTACTTGCAATGCATAAACTTGTAGATCCAATGTATGATTCACGTTCAGATTTTGAAATCTTCAAAGGCTTATGTGAACGTTTTGGTAAAGCAGAAGAATATTCTCGTGGTATGGATGAAATGGAATGGATTCAATATCTTTATGATAACTGTCGTAAAGAAAATGAAGGTAAATTTGAAATGCCTGAATTTAATGAATTCTGGGAAAAAGGTTATGTATTGTTCCCTAAAGGTAAACCTTGGACATTTATGGCTGATTTCCGAGAAGATCCTGAATTACATGCCCTTGGTACACCATCTGGTTTTATTGAAATTTATAGTAATAAGATTGCAAGCTACGGTTATAACAACTGTAAAGGCCACCCAATGTGGTTTGAAAAAGAAGAACGTTCGCATGGCGGTCCAGGTTCTAAAGAATTTAAATTCTGGATGCAATCTGTTCACCCAGACAAGCGTTTACACTCACAGCTTTGTGAATCTAAAGAATTAAGAGAAACTTACTCTGTTCAAGGTCGTGAACCATTATATATGAACCCTCAAGATGCGGCTCAATTAGGTATTAAAGATGGTGATTTAGTTCGCGTTTATAATAATCGCGGTCAAGCCATTGTTGGTGCAGTATTATCTAACAATTATGCTCGAGGCATTGTTCGTTTACAAGAAGGTGCGTGGTATTCTCCTTTAAATGCTAAAGTAGGTTCAATTGATACTTACGGCGATCCAAATACAATGACTTTAGATATCGGTACTTCTGAGCTTTCTCAAGCGGTATCTTCAAATACATGTATTGTTAATGTAGAAAAATACCAAGGTAAAGCGCCAGCTCCAAATGGCTTTACTGGTCCAACTATAGTTGAAATCTAATGAAATTAACTCAAACTGAAAAGTCTTTCATTTATAAGTGGTTTAGCAATGTGCTAGGCCACGAATTAAGTGAAAGTCAATTACAACAGTATCAGAAAGGTGTATTTGAACCATTGTTTATGCTTTTATCTGAGCAAGGTTTTGATGAGCTTGTTCAAAATATTAAGCAAGAACTGAATGCTTTAAAAGATTTACCTTTTGCTCATTTAGAGCTTGCTGCTGATTTTACTGAATTATTTTTATTAAGTGGTGAAACAAGCGCCTTGCCTTATTCTTCTGTTTATTTAGAAGAAGATAAGCTTTTTGATCATCTTGCTTTTATGGACGAATTATTAGTGAAGTTTCAACTTCAAGTAAATCGTGATAATAAAGAGCCAAGTGATCATATTTGTGTTTATTTAGAAGTTTTAGGCAAATTTGTAGATGAAGGAGCAAATGAAGAAGAAACTGAATTTGTTCACAATTACTTATTACCTTGGTTAAAACCTTTTAATAAAAAATTACAAAAAATTACAACTAAAACAAAATTCTATCAAAATGTAATGACTTTACTTGTTGCAGTCTTAACAAAGTAATACACTGAGTTAGAGTTTTATATCAAACTATGTGGTGAGGATTTTCCTCACCGCATTTTTTATTATTTCATATATTGAATCGCTTCGTTTTTTCTAGCTTTGCCTTCATTTTAGCAAAGCAAAATAAATTGAATTAAAAGCAGTACAATTTAAATGAATTATAAGGAGAAAAAACATGTTAAAAGGCGTTATCTTTTCTCTCATTGCCTCATTTCTTTTTGGTTATATTTATTATTTCTCAACGTTATTAGAGCCATTAACTACTAATCAAATTTTTGGTTACCGTATTATTTTCACCTTTCCCTTTGTTTTAGGTGCGGTATTTTTATTAAACCAGAAATCGTTTATTGTTGAACATTTTAAACGTATGCAACAAAAACCATGGCTTATTTTAGTTTTTATGACAACCTCTGCTATTACAGGCTTTGAAATGTGGTTATTTTTATGGGCACCCATTCATAATCAAGCCTTAAGTGTTTCTTTAGGATACTTACTATTACCTTTGATTATGGTGTTAGTTGGGCGTATTTTTTTAAAAGAATATATTTCACATTTAAAAAGTATTGCTGTGTTATTAGCTTTTATTGGTGTGAGTATTAATATTATGATGACAGGAGGGCTTTCCTGGGCGAGTGCTGCTGTTTCAGGTTATGCCTTATACTTTTTATTGCGCAAATTATTTAATATTACAGATTTAGCAAGCTTTTTAATTGAAGTTATTCTAATGCTTCCTATTTGCTTTTATTTCATCTCTGATGTTGATTATGCAATGATTCAACAACATAACACTTATATTCTATGGTTATTACCTTTATTAGGATTATTCAGTGGATTAGCTTTTATTGCGTATATTGCTGCTAGTAATTATTTACCAATTAATTTACTTGGCTTACTCGGTTATGCAGAGCCTGCATTATTATTGGTGGTTTCATTTGTTATTGGTGACACGGTTAAACCTGAAAATTACCCGTTATTTATTAGCTTGTTGCTAGCTATGGGATTTATTATTGCAGATGGTATTAAACAAATGAAAGAACAAAGAAAGCAGAAGCAATTGAAAACAGCGAGACACTTAGCCACAGGACATTAAAATAAAACCAACCGAAAGGTTGGTTTTATTTTTTTGATAAGAAAAATATGAGTTATTTTCCAATACAGAAAGAACTAAAAATATTACCGAGAAGATCATCAGAGGTAAATTGACCAGTAATTTCACTTAAATTAGCCTGCGTTAAACGTAGTTCTTCAGCCAACAATTCACCAGCACGGAATTCAACTAACTGAACTAAACCAATATCAAGGTGTTCAGAGGCGGCTTCTAAGGCTTCTAAATGACGGCGGCGTGCAAGAAATCCACCTTCTGTACCGGTTTTATAACCCATAGATTGTTTTAGATGATCTCTTAATAATTCAACGCCTTTTTGTGTTTTAGCTGAAAGAGGGATAATAGTAAATCTATCATCTTGAACAATATCAGTATTTTCACCGCTTAAATCTGCTTTATTCCGAATAATTGTCACAGGGATATGAACTGGTAATTTTGATAAAAATTCTTTTTCCATTTGCTCAAGAGTTTGTGTTTCATCAGTACTATCTAACATTAATAAAATACAGTCAGCTTGCTCAATTTCATCCCAGGCACGTTGGATACCAATTTGTTCAACTTTGTCTGTTGCTTCACGTAACCCAGCTGTATCAATAATATGTAATGGCATACCATCAAGATGAATATGTTCATGTAATACATCACGAGTAGTTCCAGCGATATCTGTTACAATAGCGGCATCTCGGCCAGCTAAGGCATTTAATAAACTTGATTTCCCAGCATTAGGACGACCAGCAATCACCACTTTCATCCCTTCACGTAAAATAGAGCCTTGTTTTGCTTCATTACGAACTAATTGTAATTGATCAATAATTTCACGTAATTTTCTTTCAATTTTACCATCAGCTAAGAAATCAATTTCCTCATCAGGAAAATCAATTGCGGCTTCTACATAGGTTCGTAAATAAATAACATTATCGACTAATTTATTGATCTTATTAGAAAACTCACCTTGTAATGATTTTAAAGCAGAACGAGCAGCTTGCTCTGAGCTTGCATCAATTAAATCTGCAATAGCTTCAGCTTGAGCTAAGTCTAATTTATCATTAAGAAATGCTTGTTCAGAAAATTCACCAGGACGAGCAAGACGCACGCCATCAATTTTTAAAATGCGTTTTAATAATAGATCGAGAACAACCTGACCACCATGGCCTTGTAGTTCTAGCACATCTTCACCAGTAAATGAGAATGGTGCTTTAAAGTATAGGGCAATACCTTGATCTAAGGTAGTACCATCTTCTTCTTTAAAAGGAAGATAATCTGCAAATCTTGGTTTCGGACATTTGCCAAGAACTTGTTCTGCAACCATTGGCGCTAAAGGACCAGATACTCTTAAAATACCAATACCACCTCGACCGATAGCAGTTGCTTGGGCGACAATTGTTTCTTTCATATAGTTAACTCTTTTATATTTTTTAAATCCTTTAATCAGGAAATAAGATTTAATTGTTTATAAAAAACCTAAAATAAAAGGCATCTTAATGATACCTTTTATAATTGTTATCTCTTTATTTCAATGATTTATTTCTTTTTCTTACGAGAATGTAAACCTTTTTTCTCTAACTCATGGTAAATCAATTGTTGTTGAGCAATTGTAATTAAGTTAGATACTAACCAGTATAATACCAATCCTGATGGGAAGAATAGGAAGAATACAGTAAAAATTACAGGCATAAACATCATTACTTTTTGTTGCATTGGATCAGCAACTGGAGTTGGTGACATTCTTTGTAATAAGAACATTGAACAACCCATTAAGATAGGTAAGATGTAGTAAGGGTCTTGTGCTGATAAATCTTGAATCCAACCAAAGAATGGAGCATGGCGTAATTCAACTGCTTCCATAAATACCCAATATAATGCGATGAAAATAGGCATTTGAAGAAGAATTGGCAAGCATCCACCTAATGGATTTACTTTTTCTTCCTTATATAGTTTCATCATTTCTTGACTCATACTTTGACGGTCATCACCAAAGCGTTCACGCATTTCTTGAATGCGAGGCTGTAGCATACGCATTTTAGCCATTGAAGTATATTGTGCACGAGTAAGTGGGTATAAACATCCTTTTACAATTAAAGTAACAACAATAATGGCAAGACCCCAGTTATGTACTAAGCCATGAATAAAGGTAAGTAAAATAAATAATGGTTTCGCAATAAACCAAGCCCAACCATAATCAATAGTTAAATCTAAGTTTTTCGCTACTTTTTCCATAGCATTTTGTAACTTAGGACCTGTCCATAATTTTGTCGAAATTGTTTTTTCACTATTTGCAGAGACAATCATTTGAGGACCACGGTAACCGATAGACGCAATGTTATTGTTGCTATCAGTTGTTGTGTACAATGTATGGTTTTGATCTTGTTGAGGGATCCACGCTGAAACAAAATAATGTTGTAAAATGGCAACCCATCCAGTTTTAGTGTGAACATCAAGATTTTCTTCCGTCATTTTTTCAAAGCTATATTTTTTATAGTTTGTTTCAGAAGAAGAATAAGCACCACCAGTATAAGTTGGCATAGTTAAGTTACTAGAACCTTCAACAATTGTATGTCTAAGTTGTGCGTATGGTTCAATTTCAATAGGCTGTGCTGTAGTATTTTTAACATCAAAATCTACATCAACATCATATTCACCACGTTTTACTACAAAAGTTTTAGTGTAAATCACACCATCTTTAACAAAGGTTAAAGGAATACGTAATTCATTTTGGCCCTTTTCTAGCTTAAATGTGTCTTGATCACCTTCTACTTGATAATTCGCACGGCCAGTACTACTATCGCTACCATTAGCACCAATTAAACCACTTTGTGCAATGTAAAATTCTTTATTGTTATCTTGTAGTAGAGAATATGGTGTTTTTGAATCAAGTGTTGCGTTATATTTTAGCAATTTAGAGCTAATAATGTCACCGCCCACAGTACTAATTTGTAGACGTAAAACATCAGTTTCTACAGTAATAATCTTGCCTTGTGAATGTTTATCTTCAGTAAGGTTAGAGATTTCTTGTTTTGAGCTTGAAGCAGGCACATTACTACTCGTTTGAATAGGTTGTGTTTGTTGAGCTGTTTCAGATGCAGGTTTTTTTGGCGAGTTATAGTCTAAATTCCATTGCTGATAAATCAGAAAAGAAAGAAAGAGCAATGCCATAAGAAATAGGCTACGTCTTGAGTTCATTATGTGTTCTCTTTATTGTTGATGTTATTCTTTGGGGGGACAGGATCGTATCCACCCTCGTGTAAAGGGTGACATTTTAATATACGTTTAAGCGTAAGCCAACCACCTTTTAACACACCGTGGGTTTTTAATGCCTCAATAGCATAATTTGAACAAGTTGGAGTAAAGCGACAGCGTGGCCCAATAAGTGGACTAATAATTATCTGATAACCTCTAATCAGGATTATAAAGATTTTTGTGCTAATCGAATGTGACGTTTCCATAATTTATCCAAAATTTGGCGTAAAGCAAGATTATCGAGTTTACCGATAGAACCTTTTGCAACGATGACAAAGTCATAAGCAGGTAATTGATGCTGCATTAAACGGAAGTGTTCACGGCAAAGACGTTTTACATGATTACGTTCTGATGCACGTTTTAAGTGTTTTTTTGGAATAGCTAAACCTAAACGTGGGAAATCAAGTTGATTTTTACGTGCAAGAATAGTAATTTCAGGAGTGCTTGCCCTAAGCGGCGCTTGAAAAACGTATTTGAATTGAGCGGGAGTTAACAGACGTAACTCCCTAGAAAAGTTTAGCTTCATTTCAGCCACAAGCTGGAATTAAGCAGATAAACTTTTACGACCTTTAGCACGACGACGAGCTAAAACTTGGCGGCCGTTTTTAGTTGCCATACGAGCACGGAAACCGTGTGAACGGCTACGTTTTAAAACTGAAGGTTGAAATGTACGTTTCATAACTGGAATCTACCTAATTAAAATTTGTTACATTATTGTTTTGGAAAAAAACCAAAAACTTGAAACAAGGGTTAGTCAATAAAGAACGGAATTGTAATAATAAATTGACCGTTCGTCAAACAAGAAATAAGCAAAACAGTAATAAATTTTAAAGTTTTACTAAAAGTGGCGAAGATTATACGTTTTTTTGATAAAACTACAAGAAACCTTTTTTATTTTTTCTTGCTTTTTTTAAGGATCTTTTTCTTTGTTTATTGTAAAATTCGCTGCTACTTACAGTTAATTTGGGGATGATTTTATTGATTTCCCATCAAATTCTAAAGAAATAAGATGAGATAAAATGAAAACCAGACTTTCAACTCTTTGGTCAGAATGCCATATTCGTTTGCAAGATCAGTTATCTTCAATGGATTTTAGTACTTGGATCAAGCCATTAGATGCAGACTTTCCAGATAATCAAACGATGGTTCTTTATGCACCTAACCGCTTTATTAAAGGTTGGGTTGAAGAACAGTTCTTGGCTAAAATTAATAAACTTTGCCAAGAGCTAACAAATAATGAAAGCTTTTTAGTAAAGGTTCAAGAGGGGACTTTACAGAGAGTGGCGCCTGTGGTGCAACAAAAACAAATTAACCAACAACAAGCACAGGTGCAACAAAGTACAGAAGTAGTGAATAATTTTCGCTCAAATTTAAATCCTAATCATGTATTTGAAAATTTTGTAGAAGGTAAATCGAATCAGCTTGCTCGAGCAGTAGCCCAAAAAGTAGCTTTAAATCCAGGTGAAAAAAATTATAATCCATTATTTTTATATGGCGGAACGGGTTTAGGTAAAACTCACTTATTACATGCTATTGGTAATAGCATTATGCAATCAAAAGAAAATGCTCGAGTTGTTTATTTACATGCTGAACGTTTTATGCAGTCTTATGTTAAGGCTTTACAAGCAGATAAAATGGATAGTTTTAAAAAATTCTATCGTTCAGTAGATGCGTTATTAATCGATGATATTCAATTTTTTGCTGGAAAAGACAGCACTCAAGAAGAGTTTTTCCATATTTTCAATTCATTATCAGAAAGCAGTCGACAAATTATTTTAACTTCAGATCGTTATCCAAAAGAAATTGAAAAAATAGAAGATCGCTTAAAATCAAGATTTGGTTGGGGATTAACGATTGCAATTGAGCCGCCTGATTTAGAAACTAGAGTAGCTATTTTATTAAAGAAAGCAGAAGAGCATCATATTGTTTTACCAGAAGAAGTCGCATTTTTTATCGGTCAAAAATTGCGTACCAATGTTCGAGAGTTAGAAGGTGCATTGAATCGTGTACATGCCAATGCAGAATTTACAGGTAAAGCGATTACTATTGATTTTGTACGTGAAGCATTAAAAGATATGCTTGCGTTACAAGATAAATTGGTGACAATTGAAAATATTCAAAAAGTTGTCGCTGAGTATTATCGAATTAAAGTGTCAGACTTAAAATCAAAAAGCAAAAAACGTTCTATTGTAAGACCAAGACAGCTTGCAATGGCATTAGCGAAAGAATTAACCAATCGAAGTTTACCTGAAATAGGTAAGGAGTTTGGTGATAGAGATCATACGACCGTCTTACATGCGTGCAAAAAAGTGGTAGAGTTACGCAATCAAGATACTAACTTCCAAGAAGATTGGTCTAATTTAATCCGTACATTATCCGTATAAGAGGCAAAATAATGCAATTTATCATTTCAAAAGAAAATTTATTAAAGCCGTTACAACAGGCTTGTGGCGTATTAACTAGCCGTCCTAACGTTAACATTTTACATAATATTTTATTGAAAATTGAAGATAATGTACTGTCTATGACGGGGACTGATTTAGAAGTTGAACTTTCCACAAAAGCACAATTATTATCTGCAACACAAAATGGTAGCTATACTATTCCAGCGAAGAAGTTTTTAGATATTTGTCGTAGCTTGCCAGAAGGTGCTGAAATTACAGTTATTTTTGAAGGTGAACGAGCTTTAGTTCGTTCTGGCCGTACTAAGTTTAATTTAGCCACTTTGCCAGCAGAAGATTATCCAAATCTTGCAGACTGGGAGTCTGAGGTCGATTTTAATCTTGAACAAAGCACTTTACGTCGTTTAATTGAAGCAACGCAATTTTCTATGGCGAATCAAGATGCACGTTATTTCTTAAATGGTATGAAGTTAGAAACTGAAGGTAATTTATTGCGAACTGTGGCAACTGATGGCCATCGCTTAGCAGTATGTACCATTCCATTAGAACAAGAATTACAAAATCATTCTGTTATTGTGCCACGTAAAGGAGTGCTTGAATTATTACGTTTATTAGATGGAAATGAACCATTCATTCGAGTTCAAATTGGTACGAATAATTTACGTATTGAGTTAGGGGATATTATTCTTATTTCTAAATTAATTGATGGTCGTTTTCCTGATTATCGTCGTGTGTTACCACGCAATGCGAATCATATTATTGAAGGTAAATGGTCTGAATTAAAACAAGCTTTTGCTCGTATGGCCATTTTATCGAGTGATAAAGTGAAAGTAGTACGTTTACAGTTACAAGATAATCAACTAAAAATTACAGCTACTAACCCAGAACATGAAGTCGCTGAAGAAACATTAGATGTGAATTATCAAGGTGAAAATATGGAAGTTGGCTTTAATGTTGCTTACTTATTAGATGTTTTAAATACCTTGAAATGTGAACAGGTTCAATTCCGTTTAACGGATCCAGCATCAAGCTGTTTAATTGTAGATGTGGCAGATGAAAGTGCTGAATATGTTATTATGCCAATGAGACTGTAGTTTATTATATGGCTATTTCTCGCCTCATTATTCAAGATTTTAGAAATTTAAATGCCGTGGATCTCGAGTTCGATCCCGGCTTTAACTTTTTGGTTGGTAATAATGGAAGTGGTAAAACAAGCTTACTCGAGGCTTTGTTTTATTTGGCACATGGTCGCTCATTTAAAAGTTCTGTGACGAATCGTATTATTTCTTATGAAAAACCCTCCTTTACATTACATGGCAAAATACAAGAAAGTCAGCATAATTGGTCAATAGGCTTACAAAAGCCTAGACAAGGTAATAGCACAATGAAAATTAATGGGGAAGAAGCAAAAAAAATTGCGGATCTTGCTCATTTATTACCGATGCAAGTGATTACACCAGAAGGTCTCACATTGCTGAATGGTGGCCCAAGTTATAAGCGTGCGTTTTTAGATTGGGGCTTATTTCATCATCAAACAACCTTTTATGCTATTTGGGCTAAATTACATCGAGTATTAAAACAACGAAATGCAGCCTTAGCTCAGGTACGTAGTTATCAACAATTAGAAAATTGGGATAAAGAATTAGTTAAACTTGCTTATCAGGTAAGCCATTGGCGTCAAGGCTATGCCGATGAATTACAAGTTGCTATAGAAGAAAGTTGTCGTTTATTTTTGCCAGAGTTAGAAATTACGATGAATTTCCATCAAGGATGGGATTCTAGTATTGATTATGCAGAGCTTTTAACACAAAATTTTGAACGCGATCAGCGACTTGGTTATACCTTTGCCGGCCCTCAAAAAGCAGATTTTAGATTTAGAGCCAATGGCCTTCCCGTAGAAGACGTATTGTCTCGTGGTCAGTTAAAATTATTAATGTGTGCATTACGCCTAGCCCAAGGGGAGCATTTAATGGCTCAAAAGCAACGGCATTGTATTTTTTTAATTGATGATTTTGCTTCGGAATTAGATCAAAATAAACGAGCTTTATTAGCTGAAAGGTTACAAAAAAGTCAGTCTCAAGTTTTTGTTACGGCTATTGATGACAGTCAGTTAAAACAAATGCAACCTCAACAACATCGATTATTTCGGGTTGATAAAGGTTGCATTATTCAGGATTAAACTTATTTTTGGCTACAAATGGCAATAAAATTTAATTTATTTTCTGGGCTATTAAAAACATTAAACATTTTTTTAAATTGCTCTCTGTTTTTAGCTTTTAAAGCATTGCCAACAATTTTTAAGGCGCCGCTAATCCCTTCATCATAAATTAATCCAGTTGGAGATAATAAAGTCATTTTACCAGTTAAGCAGTCGCTATAACGGAATCCAACCTCATGAAAGAGTTTTTTCCAGTTAGTTTTTGTTAATGGGGTTACCGTGATATTGATTGCACTTCTAAGTTCTTCAATGACATCTTGGCAATTATCAGAGGTCAGCATGACATCGTGAGTGAGTAATAAACCATTAGGTTTTAAAACACGATAATATTCAGTAATAGCTTTACGCTTTGCTTCAACAGGTAGCATTGTAAGCATTGCTTCGTTAATAACAATATCAAAGCTTTCATCTTCAAAAGGTAGCTTCATTGCATTAGCTCGTTGGACATGAATTTTATTTTGTAATCCAGCTTCTTGAATGTTCTTTTCTGCTTTTTGTAATGCTTCTTCATTAAGGTCCACACCTTCAATATGGCAACCAAATTGTTTTGCAATGCCAATTGCTGTGGTCCCCATATTACAGGCAACTTCTAAAACCTGTTTATCTTGACTAAAATCACCCTGTGCAATAAGCCAATCCGTTGCTTTTCTCCCTCCTGGACGTAAACGTGTTTTACCAAGTTTTGCTAAAAAAGAGTGGCCAACTTCTTTCTTCATTTTTTTCTCCTAGATCTTAGATAAATAGTAGGCAAAATATAACAGATTTTTATGCTAAAAAAATCACCTAAAAGAATAAAAAAGCATCAAAGATTAATTTAATAAATTTAATAAAATGGAATAGGGAATAAGAATAAATTTAAGAGGATAATGTCAATATAGGTTGGAAATTTATATAACAAAAAACGCTTGCAACAGTAAAAGTGGCAAGCGTTTTTGCATGATGATTATAAATATTAACGGCTACGGAAAATAATACGGCCTTTAGTTAAATCATAAGGAGTCATTTCAACAGTTACTTTATCGCCTGTTAAAATTCTAATGTAGTTTTTACGCATTTTTCCTGAGATATGAGCGGTAACTACGTGACCATTTTCTAGTTCAACACGAAACATCGTGTTTGGCAAGGTATCTAAGATAGTCCCTTGCATTTCAATACAATCTTCTTTAGACATTCGTCCCTCTAAAATTTCTGTGTAAAGTCAAAAAAACGTTGGAATTATACGCTTTTAAATTCTATTCATAAAGACTTTTATGCGAGTTTTCATTTCGAAATGGAAATAAACTTGATAAATATAAGGTTTAATTACCTTTATTGTCTTAATTTGATTAATTCAACAGCGTGATCTGCACCTTTTTGTAAAATTAAGTTTGCTCTTTCTCGGGTAGGTAAGATATTTTTATGTAAATTTAACCCATTAATGCTATCCCAAATTTGGCTAGCAGTAGCAATAGCTTCTTCCTCTGAAAGATTTGCATAATGCTTAAAGTAGGAATTTGGATCGCTAAATGCACTTAAACGAAATTTTAAAAAACGTTTAATATACCATTCTTTTAATAAAGTCTCTTTAGCATCTACATAAATAGAAAAATCGACAAAATCAGAAACAAAAATTTGTTTATTTTTTCTAGAACCTGTTTGTAATACATTTAAACCTTCTAAAATTAAGATATCAGGTTGATCAATATTATTAAATTCATCAGGGATAATGTCATAAGTTAAATGTGAATAAATAGGAGTTTGAATATTTCTTTTGCCTGATTTTAAATCAGATAAGAAATGAATAAGAGTGGATGTATCATAGGACTCAGGGAATCCTTTTTTCTCTAACAATTTCTTATTTTTTAAGGTTTGTAATGGATAGAGGAAACCATCAGTTGTAATAAGATCAACTTTACGTTTTGTAGGCCATTGAGATAATAGAGATTGCAATATCCTTGCAGAAGTACTTTTTCCCACAGATACGCTACCAGCTAAACTTATAATAAAAGGGACTTTAGGCGCTTTACCACCTAAGAAACGGCTAAGAACAGTTTGACGGCGTAAATTTTCTTCAATGTAATAATTGATGAGTCGAGCAAGGGGCAAATAAATTGTTCGGACCTCATCTAAAGAAAGGTCTTCATTAAAACCTAATAAAGGTTGCAAATCTTGCTCTGTTAAAGTTAAAGGAACAGATTTGCGTAAATTTGCCCATTGTTCACGATTAAAGGTTAAAAAAGGGTTTAATTTTTCGGGAAATGAAACCGAATTTAAATTATTCACAATATATATATTCTCTGTTTATGAATATTAGAAAGCTAAAATATACCTTATAGAATAAATTTGTCACCAAAAAAAATCGCTAAAATCTGACAAAAGTTCATAAAAAATAAACGTTTTGTTTACTAAACATTCTAACAAGCAAAAAAAAACATTTTTTTTAAAAAAAGGGGTTGCCAAGAAAAAATATTTCCCTATAATACGCCTCACTTGCTTAAGACGCCGGCTTAGCTCAGATGGTAGAGCAACTGACTTGTAATCAGTAGGTCATCAGTTCGATTCCGATAGCCGGCACCATTCTCAAGTAGCAAGTGCTTATTAAGTGGAGGGATTCCCGAGCGGCCAAAGGGAGCAGACTGTAAATCTGCCGGCTCAGCCTTCGAAGGTTCGAATCCTTCTCCCTCCACCATTTTAATGCAGTCTGATGGGATGAATGAATTTAAGACTGCGGGCATCGTATAATGGCTATTACCTCAGCCTTCCAAGCTGATGATACGGGTTCGATTCCCGTTGCCCGCTCCAACGCTGATATAGCTCAGTTGGTAGAGCGCACCCTTGGTAAGGGTGAGGTCGGCGGTTCAAATCCGCCTATCAGCACCACTTCTAAATTTCAACTTCCTTCAAAAAAAATTATTTAAACGAATTTAATTGGTTAATGTGGTATTTTGAACCATCGATAACCGTGTTTATCTAGAGGAACTCTCAATGTCTAAAGAAAAATTTGAACGTACTAAGACGCACGTTAACGTGGGTACAATTGGTCACGTTGACCACGGTAAAACGACTTTAACAGCTGCGATCACTAACGTTTTAGCGAAAACTTACGGTGGTGCTGCTC
>SAMEA104404106__coassemble_826_pt1 | contig 27980 bp, 18 predicted proteins | sample SAMEA104404106__metabat2_high_PE_050 | metagenome-assembled genome bin SAMEA104404106 (sample SAMEA104404106) | Balaenoptera acutorostrata | reverse complement strand
TGCTCCCGCGCCTTATTTTGCAAGCGTTGACGTTGTTGGTTTTGGTTGTCGATTTTTTGTAAAGTATTTGTTGATGGATTAGCTAAAAGCTTATGACTCTCAGCAAAGGATGAGTAAGGAAAAAAATAAAATATTAAACTACATAAAATTAGAATATTCTTCATATCAACAATCAATAATTAATTTTTAAGGGGACTAATTCTAGTTTAATTTAAAACTAAATATTGTGCATTTGATCACATTTTTTTATTTTAATATTTAAAATAATTTATCTTTCAATATTGATATGACACTTCTATTTTTAATGTAAAAGTTTCCTTGTTACTTTAATTTATCTTATAAAACAGGCCACAATGCTTGATTCATTGTGGCCTGTTTTTAGTTTAAACATCTAACAACATCAAAATAGCGGCTTCGCCGCCCCATTCTCTTGGGGCTTGATGTAAGGCTCTGACTCTTGGGTGTTGAACTAGCCAGCGAGGGATTTGTTTTTTTAAAGTGTAGGTACCGTAGCCGGTCATTACACTGGCACAGTAAATATGCTCTTTTTCACAGGCTAAAATTAAACTGGCTAATTCTAATTTGGCCTCTTTGCGTGTTAATCCGTGTAAATCTAAAAATAATTCTGGGGAAAAATCACCGCGTCTTAATTGTTTTAAAATATGGCTATCTTCTCCGGCGCGTAAATATTTCACCGCACTTTCTTCGTCTAATAAAGGCTCATATTCATCGGAAAAAAAGAATAAAGCATCTTCTGTTTCGCGAATAGTTTTTAAGGTATTTTTTTTAGGATTTTTTTTTGTTTTCGGTGGTAAATAAGTATTTTGTTTAATAGGTTTAACGCCTTTAATGGCTTGTTTAAATAAAAGTTGTTCTTCTTCACTAAGCATATTTAATTCACCTTAAATTGTTTTAATTTTGAAGAAAAAGAACCAATATTTCACGCATAAAAGGACAGCAATTAAAACTTTAGCCCACATTACTGGCGTAAAAATAATACCCGCAATTAACATAATGGTGACTAGGCCTAAAATCATTATTTTTGATTTTTTGGTCATCGCACCTTGTTCTTGAAAAGTTTTTAAATGTTTTTGATAAATACTCGTTTGTAAAAACCAAGTATGTACACGATCAGAGCCTTTGGCAAAAAAGAAAACGGTTAATAATAAGAAAGGAACCGTTGGTAAAATTGGTAAGGCAATACCGACAATGCCTAAGGCAAGGGAAAGAAATCCTAAAATCAGATAAAGCACTTTCATTGTTGTGTCCTTGTAATATTCGCTAAATAAGAATGATTGGGGATTATGCTTGTTTTATTATTTTTTTTCAACTTGAAACTTTACCAAAAGCCCCTTATCTAGTACCTTACTGTTCTATTGCCTATTGGGAATTATTCTCGTCAACTTTCTAGGTAAAAATCAATCATAACAAGGAGATATAATGAACAATCCTTTATTAACTACAAATAAGTTACCTTTATTTTCAAAAATTCAACCTGAACATATTCTTCCTGCGGTAAAACAATGCATTCAAGAAGCTAAAGATAAAGTGGAAGAAGTATTAAAACAAGAAAACTTCACTTGGGATAATTTTGTTGAACCTTTAGAAACAGAAGGGGAAAAATTAGATCGTGCTTGGGGCCCTGTTAGTCACTTAAATGCGGTTAAAAATAGCCCTGAATTACGTGAAGCTTATCAAGCATGCCTGCCTTTACTTTCTGAATATGGCACTTGGCTTGGTCAACATGAAGGCCTATATAAAGCCTATTTAGCCATTAAAAATAGTCCTGAATTTGCTACTTATTCCGTGGCACAGAAAAAATCCATTGATAATGCTTTACGTGATTTTGAACTTTCAGGTATTGCCCTTGATAAAGAAAAACAAGCTCGTTATGCGGAAATTAGTGCTCGCTTATCAGAATTAAATGCACAATTTAGCAATAATGTCCTTGATGCCACCATGGGTTGGGACAAAGTTATTGAAGATAAAGCCTTGTTAAAAGGTTTACCAGAAAGTGCGATGCAAGCGGCAAAACTTTCAGCGGAAAGCAAAGGCTTAAAAGGCTATCGTTTCACTCTTGAATTCCCGAGTTATTTACCTGTGATGACTTATTGTGAAAACCGTGAATTACGTGAAGAAATGTATCGTGCCTTTGCTACTCGTGCTTCAGATCAGGGGCCAAATGCCGGCAAATGGGATAACTCTGCCATTATGCAAGAAATCCTAGAATTACGTTTAGAAATGGCTAATTTACTTGGCTTTAAAAACTACCCTGAACTTTCTTTAGCCACTAAAATGGCAGAAACACCGGAGCAAGTTTTAAGTTTCTTAGAAGATTTAGCCAAACGCTCAAAACCTCAAGGGGAAAAAGAATTAGCAGAATTAAAAGAATTCTGTGAACTCACCGAAAAAGTCACTGACTTACAACCTTGGGATATTACTTTCTACAGTGAAAAACAAAAACAGGCGTTATTCGCTATTAATGATGAAGAATTACGCCCTTACTTCCCTGAAAATAAAGTGTTATCCGGTTTGTTTGAATTAATTCATCGTTTATTTAATATTCGTGCGGTAGAGCGTTTTGATGTGGATACCTGGAATGAAGATGTCCGTTTCTTTGATTTAGTAGATGCTGAAGATAAAGTTATCGCTGGTTTCTATCTTGACCTTTATGCTCGCGAACATAAACGTGGCGGTGCTTGGATGAACGACTGTGTTGGCCGTAAAGTGAATCCTGATGGTTCTGTTGTTACGCCTGTGGCTTATTTAACTTGTAACTTTAATCGTCCTATTGGTGATAAACCGGCCTTATTTACACATGATGAAGTCACGACTTTATTCCACGAATTTGGTCACGGTATTCACCATATGCTAACTAAAATTGACGTGCCGGCCGTCGCAGGAATTAATGGTGTGCCTTGGGATGCGGTAGAATTACCAAGTCAGTTCTTAGAAAACTGGTGTTGGGAAGAAGATGCTTTAGCCTTTATTTCCGGCCATTACATTACGGGTGAACCTTTACCAAAAGAAATGCTGACTCAGTTATTAAAAGCAAAAAATTTCCAGGCCGCAATGTTTGTATTACGCCAATTAGAATTTGGTTTATTTGATTTCCGCTTACATTATTATTTTGACAAAAATAAAGAAAACCAAGTATTAGATACGTTACAAGCAGTGAAAAAAGAAATTGCTGTGATCCAAGGTGTGGATTGGGTAAGAACCGGTCATAGCTTTAGCCATATTTTTGCTGGCGGTTATGCTGCGGGTTACTACAGTTACCTTTGGGCGGAAGTGCTTTCAGCCGATGCTTTCTCGCGTTTTGAAGAAGAGGGTATTTTCAATCGTGAAACCGGCCAAGCCTACTTAAATGAAATTTTAAGCCGAGGCGGTAGCGAAGAACCAATGGTACTTTTCGAACGTTTCCGTGGTCGTAAACCAACTTTAGATGCTTTATTACGCCATAAAGGGATTAAACAAGCTTAAGCTTTTTTAGATGATAAAAAAAGGCTACCCATTTTGGTAGCCTTTTGTTTAGTCTTTATTTGTTAATTAATGATTTTCAAAAATCACTTCACCTTTAGGCTCATAATCCGCCGCTTTAATTGGTGAATTTTTTTGCATATAAGTTTTTAATACTTCCGCATCCACAAAACCAGTATCAATAAAGTTAGTTAATTTAGGATAGCCATCACCACCTTTTGCATTAAAACTTGGCACGGTGAAAGTGTACATTTTATCTGCTTGTAATGGTTTACCATTAATTTTTACATCATGTACCCCATCTTTTTTGACTACCATTGAAATACTGGCGAATTGAGGATAAGCCCCAGAATCAATTGATTTAAGTGCTACAACATCAAGATATTTTTTCACATCAGCACCATTCATTTTGGTTTTTGCAATGGTATTGCCGAAAGGTAAAACTTTTAACACATCTTTATAAGTAATATCCCCTGGTTCAATAGAATCACGTACACCACCAGAGTTCATAATACCAAAGTCAGCATTCACTTTTTCTTTTTGGGCGGTAGCAATTAAGCGGCCTAAGTTTGTTTGTTGGAAACGCACAATATGACGATCGCCTACTAATTTACCTTGTAAATCCCCGACTTTCACCGCTAGGATTTTTTCCCCTTTTTGTTGGTAAGGGGTTAAAAATTCTAACATTTTAGGATCTTCCGCAATGCGTTCGCCCACTAATTGACGAACTTTTTTACCGTCAACTTTCACTTTTTCCGTTAAATTAACCGGGATTAAACGGTAATTTTTTAGCACTAATGTACCATCTTTAAAGTTGAAATCTGCACGACCAACATATTTACCCCATTCGTAAGCCTGTACGATCCAAGTACCGTTTTGACGATCTGGTCGGCAATCTGCACCTGGTTTGAAATTAGGATCATAATGTTTTAAATCTGGTTCCATACAAACGGGATTTTGTGAGTGACCACCAATAATCATATCCAGCGTACCCGCAGGTAAAGAACGTGCAAGGGTAACATCACCAGGTGCATTTACACCATGTTCTGCATTTTGATAATGGCCCATATGGGTAATGGCAAAAATTAAATCCGGTTTTTCTTGTTTCTTAATTTCAGGGACTAATTTTTTCACTTCATCTACTGGGTTACGGAAATCTAAATTTTCAACGTTAGCAGGATCGACAATTTTCATTGTATCTTCTGTCGTTAACCCAATTACTGCAATTTTTACGCCTCCACGGTTAAACATTTGATAAGGTTTAAAAACACGTTTACCTGTTGTTTTGTCATAAATATTGGCAGAAAGGAATGGGAAATTTGACCATTCAGCTTGTTTCATTAATACGGATAATGGATTATCAAATTCATGATTACCTAAAGCCATCGCATCGTAACCAAGTTTTGTCATACCTTTAAAATCTGGCTCTGCATCTTGCATATCAGATTCTGGTACACCGGTATTAATATCTCCCCCAGAGAATAAAAGTGAATAACCATGCTTGCTGTCCACTTCTTTACGAATACCATCAATTAAGGTTTTACGAGCCGACATACCATATTCACCATGCTTATTACGCCAAAAATGGCCATGATGGTCATTGGTATGTAATACGGTTAAATCCACGCCATTTGCGGGATTAATTTCTGTCGTTGTTGTATCCGCAAATGCATAGGTTGCAGCCAATAATGCAAGACTTGATACTGCTAATTTCTTTTTCATCTGAAACACTCCTAATGAGAGATAAATACAAAAAAGCCGGCAAAAATGCCGGCCACAAAAACTTATTTAACGCGAGAAACGTATTCACCTGAACGGGTGTCAACTTTAATTACTTCGCCTTCTTGTACAAACAATGGTACACGCACAACAGCGCCTGTGCTTAAGGTTGCTGGTTTACCACCAGTACCTGCTGTATCCCCTTTTAAACCAGGGTCTGTTTCAACAATTTCTAATTCTACGAAATTTGGTGGTGTCACTGAAATTGGAGAACCATTCCATAAAGTCACCACACATTCTGCTTGATCAAGCAACCATTTTTCAGTATCACCGATAACTTTTTTATCTGCAGAGTATTGCTCAAAAGTTTCAGGATGCATAAAATACCAAAACGCGTCATCTTTATAAGAATAAATTAAATCTAAATCCATGACGTCCGCAGCTTCTACGCTAGTACCAGATTTAAAGTTTACATCAAGAACTTTACCTGAAATTAATTTACGAATACGTGTACGAGTAAAGGCTTGGCCTTTTCCTGGTTTTACGAATTCATTTTCGATAATCATACAAGGTTCGCCATCTTGCATAAATTTTAGACCTGGTTTGAAATCACTAGTATTGTATGTAGCCATATTTTCCTCAAATTAAAGAGATTATTTTTAAAAGTGCTTATTTTACATCAAAAACCCTTACTTAGAGAAGAACAAAATTGGACTGATTATCTCGCTAGTGCGATTTCTGACCCAATAGAATTATTAAAAGTTTTAAACTTACCTTATGATACCTATAAAAATGATATTGCAGCTCGTCGCTTATTTCCTCTGCGCGTCCCTTTACCTTTTGTAGATAAAATGCAAAAAGGCAATCCCAAAGACCCATTATTTTTACAGGCTATGACTTCTCAATCAGAATTTATTGTCACACCAGGTTTTAGTAAAGATCCTCTTGATGAACAAAAAACACCGGTGCCAAATATTTTACACAAATACCATAACCGTTTATTGTTTATGATCAAAAATAGTTGTGCTATTAATTGCCGTTACTGTTTTCGTCGCCACTTTCCGTACGCTGAAAATAAAGGTAATAAAAATAATTGGTTAAAAGCGTTAACTTATATACAAGCACATCCCGAAATTGAAGAGGTGATTTTTTCTGGTGGTGATCCTTTAATGGCGAAAGATAAAGAAATGATTTATTTAGTGCAAGCCTTGGAAAAAATCCCTCATGTTCAGCGTTTACGCATTCATTCACGCTTACCGGTAGTGATCCCACAGCGTATAACGGATGAACTCTGCCAACTTTTTGCGGAAAGTCGCTTACAAATATTATTGGTTAATCATATTAATCATCCCAATGAAATTGATGATTTATTCCAACAAGCGATGCAGAAATTAAAACAAGCGAATGTCACTTTATTAAACCAATCTGTATTATTAAAAGGCATTAATGACAATGTAGAAACCTTAAAAATATTAAGTGATCGCCTTTTTCAAAGTGGAATTTTACCTTATTATTTACATCTTTTAGATAAAGTTGAAGGCGCCAGTCATTTTTATATTAGCGATGAACAAGCACTATTAATTTATAACAGTTTACAAGCTGCCACTTCTGGCTATTTGGTGCCTAAATTAGCGCGAGAAATTGGTGGGGAACCTAATAAAACATTAATTTCTTGATAGAAATAACAAAGATTTCATTTGTAGCATAGGAAAAATATAAATTTTCCTTTAGAATAAAGAACATACTGTTTTCACTATTTTTTAATATTAAGGACGTTATTGTGACACACGAAAATATACCTAATGAACCACAAAAATATGAACCATCAACGCCAAATATGGATCATAATGGCAATAACGTTGATGCAAAATCCTCATCGGAATTCAGCCATATTGAACCTGTCACCCCGAAAAAGGCTCACCAAGAAAAAAATTCTTTTTTAGATAAAGCAAAAGATGCCCTTTCATCTTTAACTCAAAAAGAGGCTAAAATGTCAGAAAAACATGTGGATGAAGAAATAGAAGAAATAAATCTTAACCATACTTCTGAAAAAAATCCTTCAGCAAAATCCCAACATTTAAAAGAAAAATTAACCCATCCTGAAAAATGGAAACCATTACAAATCTTGCCGCCAAGATATCGTCGAATTGTTATTATTCTATTATTAATTATTTTAATCCTATGTTTTATTGCTTGGTTAAAACCTGATACTAAACCGGTTGAAGCATTTGAAACGAGCGAAGAAAGTGTACCAACACAATTCCAACCTATTGCCATTCAAGGATTAAATGATAGCCCTGAATTCGAAATTTTACCTGCTGAAGAGGTGCCTGAGAGTGACGCATCAAATCAAGATACAGATGCCTTAATGATACAAAGTCATGCTAACGACCTCTCAATTCCAGTTAACAATCATTTAAATAATATTGATGACAGTATTGATTCCCCTGCAGTTGCAGAAGAACCTATTGAACCAGAACAACCGGAAATGATGTCAAATCATTCTGACACAGCAGAAATCCCGACCCCAACTAAGAAAACTGAAAGTATTTTTGAAGCGGCTGAAAAAGCTAACCTTTTAAACACTCAGCCTGCCGCCACAAATTTAAGAGCACAAAATATTATTTTACGCTTCCGCCCTGGGGTTTCTTTAATGCAATTATTCCGCGAAAAACATTTAAATATTAGTGATGTTATTGCTATGAGCAAAGTATATGGTGCGGGTAATAAATTAAGCCAATTTAAAGCCGGCGATAAAGTACATATCGTTCCAGGTAAAGATGGGCATGTGGCTGAACTTATTTTACAGGATGGTTCTCGCTTTATTCGTCAAAACAACGGTAGTTATCGCTTCCAAAATTAATCTCGCTTAATATGCTGAATAAAAAAGGTGAAATGACCTCAATCATTTCACCTTTTTCTATTCGATTTTATGCTTATAACCGTTCTTTTTCGCCACCAAAATCATCTAATAAATGATCAATTAATTGTGATAAAGTGCCTGTCATTAAAATCATATCTGCTTCAAAGCGTTGCTCTACTGCTTCCTTATCAAAATCATCATTTTTTTCACGTAATTCATCGGCAAATTTTAACCGACTTAAGGTGCAATCTTCATTTAAAACAAAACTTAAATGAGCCTCCCAATCTAAAGCCAGTTTAGTAACAAACTTTCCAGACTCTAATAAAGATAAAACTTCATCCGCATTTAAATCTTGTTTTTTACAACGAATCACTGCTTCATCACGGCTACTTTTTAATTCCGCATCTTCTAATACCGTCAACCACTGTGGCGTTTCATCATTAATTAACCAATTGGTCATCACCTCCCTTGGCTCTTGGGCAAAACTTAAAGGCACGACAGGTAAAGAACCCAAGGTTTTTCGTAACAAAGCTAAGGCATCTTCTGCTCTTTTTGCTGAAGAGGTATCTACGATAACAAGTTGTTTTTCCGTATCAATCCAAATGGCAGTTTGCTGTATTTTGCTAAAAGCTCTTGGTAAAAGCACCGCAATAACATCATCTTTTAATGCTTGCTTTTCCGTTTTTTTCAACTTACGTTGCTCTTTTTCTTCAAGTTCCGCAACACGATTATCCAATTCTTTTTTAATGACTTGAGCTGGCAGAATTTTCTCTTCCTTCTGCGCAACCACTAAAAATTGCTGTTCTGTATGAAAGAAAAACTGCTCACTTTCCTTCAATGGGTTTTTCCAACCAAACTTACTTAATTCTCCTTGCGCGCAAGGATGAAACTCACATTTTTCTAATGCAGCCTGAAAATCGTCTAAATTCCACTCTAAAGTTTTCGTTAAACGATAAATCATTGCATTTTTAAACCAAAACATACTAGATCCTTATTATGATTACGGTAGAATACCAAACAGTTTTGTATTTTAACCTTATTAAACACAAAAAGAGACAAAAAAATGCAGTATAAATCGATCACATTTATTGGCGGTGGAAATATGGCTCAAGCCATAATCACCGGGCTTGTAAAAACAGATTACCCAACTCATCAAATTTATGTTTGCGATCGAAATGCAGAAAAAAGAGCATTGTTTGCAAAACAAGGAATAAACACGGGAGAAACAACATTAAGCGCCCTAGAAAATGCGGAAGTGATTGTCTTAGCGATAAAACCACAGTCCTTTGTAGAAAGCTGCCAGTTTATTAATCACCTTGATTTTTCAAATAAATTAGTCATTTCTATTGCAGCCGGCATTTCCACCCAAAGGATTCAAGAATTACTTCCGAGTGCAACTCAGATTATTCGTGTTATGCCAAATACGCCGGCATTAGTTTCTTCAGGCATGGCAGGATTATATGCCGATGCCAAGGTGAGCCAAGAAAATAAATTGTTCGCTCAGCATTTATTAGGTGCTATAGGGGAAACCCTTTGGGTACCACAAGAGGCATTGATGCATCATATTACCGCGGCCTCTGGTAGTAGCCCCGCTTACTTCTTTTTGTTTATGGAAGCGATGCAAAATATGTTAGTAGAATCAGGCATAAGTGCACAAGATGCTCGTTTATTAGTGCAACAATCGGCTCTTGGTTCTGCCAAAATGGTCATTGAAAACCCGGATGTTTCAATTACCGACTTACGCAAAAACGTCACTTCAAAAGGTGGCACAACGGCTTCAGCAATTGCTGTTTTTGAACAACAACATTTAGCCCAAACCGTCCAACAAGCAATGCAAGCTTGCATTAAACGTTCACAAGAAATGGAAAAATTATTCTAATGAAATTATCTCCCTTTAACTGGCTCGCTATGAGCTTCTTTGGTTTCTTTTGTACCTATGGTGTATTTATGCCCTTTTTCCCTGTATGGCTTAAATCCCAAGCTTATACCGCAGAAACCATCGGCTTAATTTTAGCCTCCGCCTACATTTTCCGCTTTATCGGTGGAATAGTCTTTGTTGCCTTTATTAAAAAAGCCACCCAATTAATTACTACCTTACGTTATTTAGCTTGGGTAACCTTCGTTATTATGTTGGTATTAAGCTTTACTATTAATAATTTCTGGATGTTGTGCCTCTGTGTAGCCTTATTTTCAACCCTCAATTCAGCGGGTATTCCTTTAGGTGATACTTTAGCAACAACTTGGCAAAAACAAGTAGATTTAGACTATGGTCGCGTTCGCCTTATTGGCTCCATTGCCTTTGTTGTTGGGGTGACAGTTTTTGGTTATATCATTGGGGTTATTGGTGAAGACAATATTGGCTGGATTATTACGGCTTTACTATTAGGTTACGCCTTAGCACAAATGATCTCACCAACGTTACAACCTAAAGATGATAACGAAAGCAATAATGAGCCATCACCTTCATTTTGGGAATTATTAAAAAACAGCACAACTGCACGTATTATTACTGTAGTAGCATTAATTCAAGGTTCTCATGCGGCTTACTATGCATATAGTGTCATTTTCTGGACTAAAATTGGCATTTCGGTAGAAGTAACCAGTTTATTATGGGGATTAAGTGTCGTGGCGGAAGTGATCTTCTTCTTCTTCTCTAGCAAAATGTTGAAATCCTGGAGCACCAGTGCCCTACTCTATTTCTCAGCCATTGCCACCACCATTCGTTGGGCTTTATTTGGTTATGCCGATACTTTAGATGAAATTATTCCGTTACAAATTATGCATTGCTTAACTTTCGCCTTAAATCATTTTGCTATTGTGCGTTATATTTCCACGCAACCACAAAATAGTTTTGCAAAATTACAAGGTCTCTACAATGCCATTTCAGGCTGTGCCGCGGTAGCATTACTTTCTGCTCTTGCAAGTTTTATTTACCCAGCATCACATCAAGGTGCCTTTATTACTATGGCGGTATTTGCAGCATTAGCCATTCCATTTGTACCGAGAAAAATTAAAAATACCTCTCTTAGAGTGGTGAAATAATTATGTTTACAATGCAAAAACCCCAGACTTTAGTCGATTTATTTTTAAATAACCTTTGGCTTGAAAAAGGCTTATCAGAAAATACAATTCAATCTTATGGGTTAGATTTGCAAGCCTTATTAGAATGGGCAGAAAAACAAAATTTAAAAATTGAAACCTTAGACGCCATCGACCTCCAAACTTTTTTAGGGGAGCGTTTACAACAAGGTTATAAAGCTACAAGTGCTGCGCGAATGCTCAGCACTTTGCGTAAATTTTTCCAATTTTTATATCAAGAAAAATACCGCAGGGATGATCCCAGTGCGGTATTAAGTTCACCCAAATTACCTGCCCGTTTACCGAAATATTTAACGGAACAACAGATTCAAGATTTGCTCGATGCCCCTGAAGTAAGTATTCCTTTAGAGCTACGCGATAAAGCTATGTTAGAGCTTTTATATGCCACGGGATTGCGTGTCACTGAATTGGTTTCCCTTACAATGAATAATATTCATCTTGCTCAAGGTGTGGTGCGTGTAATTGGTAAAGGAGATAAAGAACGTATTGTACCTATGGGGGAAGAAGCCGCTTATTGGATTCAAGAATATTTACTTTCTGCCCGTGCGACCTTACTTAACGGCCATCAATCTGATGTGCTATTTCCAAGTCGCCGCGGACGCCAAATGACACGTCAAACTTTTTGGCACCGGGTAAAATTTTATGCCGTTTATGCGGAAATTGATTCTGATGCCTTGTCTCCTCACGTATTACGCCACGCCTTCGCCACCCATTTAGTGAATCATGGTGCTGATTTACGGGTGGTTCAAATGCTTCTTGGCCACAGCGATCTTTCCACCACTCAAATTTACACCCACGTCGCCAAAGAACGCTTGAAAAAATTACACGCCGAGTTTCATCCAAGGGGGTAAAAAACAACCTAAAACTAAATTTCCTGCCAAAAACTTGGTGGGAATTTTTTTTGGGCTTCCGTTAATAATAATGCGAGATCTTGATAATTAGGTTTTTCAGCAAAATCATTTCGCACATCATATTTTTGCTTTAATTCTAAGGCGATTTTATTAAACCATTCTTTACTTACTGGAGGTAATGGCGTTTGGGCACGTTTGCCCAACCAATATAAGCCTTGAAAAGGTAAGCACAAAGCAAATAACGCGGTGAGAACGGCCACCGCTAAAGAAACCATATCGTATTTTGCCCCGATTTGTTGCCAACAAATGGTAAATGCCGCAAAAAATGGCGTAAATTTTTTGGCAAATTCGGTGCTAACAATAATACGATGTTCAGGAAATATACTATTAAGCTGCTTTATTTTAGGCCAACTTTTTAAATAAGCATCACCTTGTTGAAAGGTTTTGAAAATACTCATAATTACTCTTAACTAACTAAAAGCGTATTTTTAACATAAAAAATACTTTTTGTTGTTTTTTTTTAATAATTTTTTAGTATTTTTTATACGGAATAATTTATTTTATGCTCCGAAAAGTGTATTCTATGCAGAATTAACGACTCCAAGTCAACTCGCTACGCTATTGGTAACTAAGTTCAAATTTAGTGACTAATTTTGTCTAGCGAATTTCTTTTTTTAACTTAATCAAAAATAGGTTACTTATGTCTCAAAAATTAGTTCTTGTTCTAAACTGCGGAAGCTCTTCTTTAAAATTTGCTATTCTTGATCCCGTTTCTGGTGAAGAAAAATTATCTGGTTTAGCTGAAGCGTTCTTCTTACCAGATGCACGTCTTAAATGGAAACTTAATGGTGAAAAAGGCAATGCAGATTTAGGCGCAGGTGCTGCTCATAGCGAAGCACTTGATTTCATCGTAAACAAAATCTTAACGGATGAAATGAAAGAAAGCATCTCTGCTATCGGTCATCGTATCGTTCACGGTGGTGAAAAATATACAGCATCTGTGATCATCAATGATGAAGTTATCCAAGGTATTAAAGATGCTGAAAAATTTGCACCATTACATAACCCAGCACATATCATCGGTATCGAAGAAGCCTTCAAAGCATTCCCTCATTTAAAAGATAAAAACGTTGCCGTTTTTGACACAGCATTCCACCAAACAATGCCAGAAGAAGCATTCCTTTATGCGTTACCATACAGCTTATACAAAGAACAAGGTATCCGTCGCTATGGTGCTCATGGTACTAGCCACTACTTTGTTAGCCGTGAAACTGCTAAATTCTTAAATATTCCTACAGATAAAATCAATGTTATCACTTGCCATTTAGGTAATGGTGGTTCTGTTTCTGCAATTAAACACGGTAAATGTATCGATACTTCAATGGGTCTTACTCCATTAGAAGGTTTAGTAATGGGTACACGCTGTGGTGATATCGATCCTGCTGTAATGTTCTATTTACATAACAACATGGGTATGTCTGTTGCTGAAATCGAAGAAACATTAATTAAAAAATCAGGCTTATTAGGCTTAACAGAAGTGACAAGTGACTGTCGTTATGCTGAAGATAATTATGAAACGGAAGAAGCTGCCCGTCGTGCATTAGATGTTTATTGCTACCGTTTAGCAAAATATATCGGTGCTTATATGGTTGCTATCGGTGAAAAAATTGATGCTATCGTATTTACTGGTGGTATCGGTGAAAATTCAGGTCACGTACGTGAATTAACATTAAAACACTTAGCAGCATTTGGTTACCAAATCGACGAAGAGAAAAATTTAGCTGCACGCTTTGGTAACGAAGGTGTTATCACTAAAGAAGGCACACCATTAGCAATGGTTCTTCCTACTAATGAAGAATTAGTTATTACTGAAGATACTGCTCGTCTTTGTCTATAAGATAAGCATTCCCAAACTGCCGATACTCTTCGGCAGTTTCTTTTTTGATTAAATTGAAAGGTTTATTATGTCTCGTACCATTATTCTTATCCCTGTTAGTGCTGGTGTTGGTTTAACTAGTGTTAGTATTGGCTTAATGCAAGCTCTTGAACAAAAAGGGGCAAAAATTGGTTTTATGAAACCAATTGCTCAGCCATCAACTGGTGAAGATAAAATTGACCGCACAACGGCCATTGTTCGCACAAGCACCAATATCAAAACAGCTGAACCATTTATGTTAAGCACGGCTGAAAACTTAATTGCGAACAACCAAACAGATGTTTTACTAGAAAAAGTTGTTGAAAGTCATCAACAATTAGCCTCTGATGCTGATCTCGTAATTATCGAAGGATTAATTCCTACTCGTAAACATAATTATGCAAACAGCATCAACTATGAAATTGCTCAAGCACTTAACGCTGAAATCGTATTAGTTGCCGCCCCTGCCACAGAAACGCCAGCGGCATTAAAAGAACGCGTAGAAGCTATCGCGACTGAATTTGGTGGTAAAAACAATCCTAATTTATTAGGTGTGGTTATCAATAAATTCAACGCACCTGTTGACACTAGCGGTCGTACACGCCCAGACTTAAGCGAAATCTTTGGTACTTACCAATTAAACCAAACAAATGTTGCTGAAGTTTATAATCTTTTCAAAGATTCTCCTGTAAAAGTATTAGCTTGTATTGCTTGGAATGCAGATTTAATTGCAACTCGTGCTATTGATTTAGTTGATCACTTAGGTGCAACTATTATCAATGAAGGTGACTTAAAAACTCGTCGTATTCGTGCCATTACTTTCTGTGCTCGTTCACTACAAAATATGGTTGAACATTTTAAAGCCGGCAGCTTATTAGTTACTTCAGCGGATCGTAGCGATGTATTAACAGCAGCTGCACTTGCAAGCACTTATGATATTGAACTTGGCGGTATTCTATTAACTGGCGGTTACAAAATTGATAAACAAATTGCTAAACTTTGCCAACCAGCATTTGAAAAAGCCGGTTTACCAATTTTCCGTATTGAAGGCGACACATGGCAAACTGCCTTAAACTTACAAAGTTTTAATTTAGAAGTGCCTGTTGAAGACAAAGAACGTATTGAACAAATCAAACAATATACAAGCGAACAATTTAACGTTGATTTCATTGACGAATTATTAGCTGAAGTTTCTCGTCCTACTCGTTTCTCTCCTCCTGCATTCCGTTATAAATTAACTGAAATGGCACGTGCTGCTCATAAACGTATTGTTTTACCTGAAGGGGATGAGCCTCGTACTATTAAAGCCGCAATTCTTTGTGCACAACGTGGCATTTCTGAATGTGTGCTTTTAGCCAAACCTGAAGATGTTAAACGTGTTGCAGAATCTCAAAATGTTGAACTTTGTGACGGCATTACAGTGATTGATCCTGAAACAATTCGTGAAAACTATGTTGATCGTTTAGTTGAATTACGTAAGAAAAAAGGCTTAACAGAAGAAGCCGCACGTGAACAATTACAAGACACTGTTGTACTTGGTACGATGATGTTAGAAGCAGGCGAAGTTGACGGTTTAGTTTCTGGTGCGGTTCATACCACAGCCAACACTATCCGCCCACCTATGCAAATTATCAAAACTGCACCAGGTAACTCAATTATTTCTTCAGTCTTCTTTATGCTATTACCTGAACAAGTTTATGTTTATGGTGACTGTGCGGTTAACCCAGATCCAAACGCAGAACAATTAGCTGAAATCGCAATCCAATCAGCAGAATCAGCAAAAGCCTTCGGTTTAGATCCTAAAGTTGCAATGATCTCATACTCTACTGGTACATCTGGTAGCGGTGCAGACGTTGAAAAAGTAAAAGAAGCAACCCGTATTGCCCAAGAAAAACGTCCTGATTTATTAATCGACGGTCCTTTACAATACGATGCCGCGGTAATGGCTGACGTAGCACGCTCTAAAGCGCCTAACTCTCCTGTTGCTGGTCAAGCCACTGTATTTGTGTTCCCAGACTTAAATACTGGTAATACAACCTATAAAGCAGTACAACGCTCTGCGGACTTAATCTCAATTGGTCCAATGCTTCAAGGTATGCGTAAACCAGTTAATGACCTATCTCGTGGTGCATTAGTTGATGATATCGTTTACACCATCGCATTAACTGCAATTCAAGCAACACAACAATAAGTTAAAAATTAACATTATTCTTAAAGTGCAAACGCCTTAATCATTGATTAAGGCGTTTTTTATCACTCTTGCCGTAAAACGCTGGAAAAATATATAGTGGTATTAGAAATGAAAATTCGCAAAGCCTTTAAATATCGGATTAAACCAAATGGGGAACAACAGCGCAAAATTAAGCAATTTTGTGGTTGTTCTCGTTTTGTCTTTAATCGTGCATTGGCTTGGCAGAATGAACAATATGAGCAAGATAACAGTTTTAAATTTAGCTATACCAAAATTGCCAATTTACTTCCACTTTGGAAAAAAGAACTTCTTTGGCTTAAAGATTGCCATTCACAAGTGTTACAGCAGTCCTTAAAAGACTTAGAAAAAGCTTTCAAAAATTTTTTTGCTAAGCGGGCTGATTTCCCAAAGTTTAAACGAAAAGGTGTGAAAGAAAGTTTCCGTTTTCCCCAAGGTTGCAAAATTGAGCAAGAAAATAACCGCTTGTATTTGCCTAAAATTGGTTGGGTAAAATATATCAATTCTCGCACATTGATTGGCGAGATAAAAAATATAACAGTGAGTGAAAAATGCGGACAATTTTTTGTGAGTATTCAAACAGAATTTGAACAAGAACGCCCACAACATTTAGGAAGTGAAATCGGTATTGATATGGGCATTGCTCGCTTTGCCACCCTTTCAAATGGCCAATATTTTGAGCCACTTAACGCATTTAAAACTTACAAAGGCAAACTTGCTAAGTTACAAAGACAGCTTAAAAATAAAGTAAAATTCAGTAAAAATTGGCAAAAACTTAAAGCTAAAATTTCAAGATTACATCATAAAATCGCCAACTGCCGTAAGGATTTCTTACATAAAGTTTCAACAGAAATCTGCAAAAACCACGCTTACATCTATGTTGAAGACTTGCAAGTGGCGAATATGTCAAAATCAGCAAAAGGCAGTGCCGAAAAGCACGGGAAAATGGTTAAACAAAAATCAGGATTAAACCGTGCAATCTTAGACTAATCTTGGTTTGAGTTTAAACGCCAGCTTGAATACAAATCGGCTTGGTTAGGGGGCTTTTTGCAAGCCGTTCCCTCTCAAAATACCAGCCGAACTTGCCCTTGTTGTCATTTTGTATCAAAAGAAAACCGCCAAACTCAAGCAAATTTTGAATGTATAGAATGTGGCTATACAGAAAATGCAGATGTGGTTGGGGCGATGAATGTATTAAGTCGTGGACGAGAAGTTCTCGCATAAATAAATCAGGGCAGGGCTTGCCCGTAGAGCTTGTGAAGTGAACCGCACTAGCGGTCAGCAACAAGAACCCACCGAGAGTAGCCTATCGAAGATAGGAGCTAGTAGGAATCACCTCCCTTTAGGGAGGTGAGGAGGTCAATCTAACGCTCTTGCAAGGCCTGTTTCATTCGAGTTAATGGTTTAATTAAATATTGAAACACCGTTTTCTCGCCAGTTTTAATGTCCACCTGCGCAATCATCCCTGGAATAATTGGCAAATCTTTCCCATTTTTATCTGTAATATGGCTGCCTTCCGTTTTTACAATGACACGATAATAGGCCTCGTTAGGATTTAAATTTAAATCGCTTGGGCGTTTTTCATCTCGTAAAGCCCCGGGTGAAATTAACGTCACCACCCCTTTTAACCCACCATAAATGGCGTAATCATAAGCCGTAATTTTAACAATGGCATTCATTCCCGGATGTACATAAGCCACGTCTCTCGGGCTAATATAGGCTTCCACCAGTAAATTTTCCCCAATTGGCACAATTTCCATAATATCCTGCCCTGCTGAAATTACCCCGCCGATGGTATTGATGCGGATATTTTTTACAATACCTCGAACAGGCGAGCGGATAGCACTGTGTTTAACGGGATCTTCACGCATTTTCATTGTTTCTCGTGCTTGGGCGAGATCCGTTTCTACGCGGGTTAATTCCGTGTTGGCGTCGGTAATAAAGCGGTTTTTCCGCTCTGTAATTTGCAGTTGTAAATCCCCTAATTGACGCTTCATTCGTAATAATTCCACTTCCGCCATTGCCCCTTTTGCCACAATAGGCGCGGTGATTTTTATTTCATCTTCAATGTAGGATTTTGATTTTTCCAAACCTTCAATACTTTGCTTTAAGGATTTTTGTTTATTTTCAAACACTGCTCTTTCCCGTGCTTGATAAGCCTCTGGAATACCGGCGGGGAAAACTAAGTCACTGCCGTTAATTTCCGCTTTTAAACGGGCCGCAATGGCCTCGTAATTTTGCACTTTTGCTTGAATTTCTTGCAAAATGGCCTTCGAACGTTCGCTGTCTAAACGTAACAACACTTGCCCTTTTTCCACAATTTGCCCTTCTTTCACCAGCATTTGGCTTAAAATCCCAGGGTCTAAACTTTGAATCACCTGCTCCCGCGAACTCGGAATAATGCTTCCTTGTCCGCGTGTCACTTCTTCAATGGGGCTGTTATAGGCCCAAATTAAAAAGGTTAAACAAAAGGCAAAAAACAAAATTAACACCGCAAATATCAGTGGATGTTTTTCCTCTTGCATCGCGGCGTTTAAGTCGTTAATTAAACGTAGATCTTTTTTGTTGATCGTCGCTTTTGTTGCATTTTCTCCCAAAGGAGCATTGTTACCTTGTTGAGGCTGTTTATTTTCTGTTGTCATTGTTTTCTTCCGCGTTTTTTGGCGCATTTAACTGTTTCTTCGCTTTCGCATTGGCTTCTAATTGGGCTTTGATTTTGGCTTGTTTTTCTTTGACTTTGGCAAGCTCTTGCTCTTTTAAATATTTCAATACCTGATCCCTTGGGCCATCAATGGTCACTTTGCCCTCTTCCACCACCACAATTCGATCCACAATTTGTAACACTTGCGGACGATGGGTCACCACGACAAGGGTTCGATTTTGTGTCCAATCTTTTAAGGCGCGTAAGGCTTTCACTTCGGATCCTTGATCTAAGCCCGTTGTAGGCTCATCAAGCAACACCACTTTAGGATCGCGTAACGTCATACGGGCAAGGGCCAGCATTTGTTTTTGCCCACCGGATAAGCCTAATCCGTGAGAACCCACCGGCATATCCAAACCTTGTGGATGAGACTGAATAAACTTCAACAAATCAAAACGGGACAAGGCCATTAACAGTTCATCATTGCTAGAAAAGCCATCCATTTTGGCTAGCTCTAAATTATCGCGTAATGTGCCGAGGAAGAAATGGGGATTTTGCTCTAATAAGCACACTTGCGAACGTAAGAAAATCGGATCAATTTGTAATAAATCCACATCATCTAAGGTTACTTGGCCAGCACTTGGCACATATAAACCATCAGCCAATTTTAAGGCGGTAGATTTACCACTGCCCACTTTACCTAAAATGGCCACTTTTTCCTTCGGCTTAATGGTTAAATTAAAATCGGACACCACTTTACGGCCATCTTCGGTATAAGCGAAACTCACTTGATCAAATTTTAATTTGCCCACGGTATGCTCAAAGGTGATGTATTTTTTGTTAGGATCACGCTCCACCAGGCGAGAGGCCACTTGGTTGGCACCATTTAAGGCTAATAAGGCTTGTTGAAAACGTACTGCAAGGCCGGCAATTTGCCCCAAAGGCGCCAAGGCACGGCCGGATAAAATCACCGATGCAATTAAAGCCCCCATGGTAATTCGGCTGGCTTCGTCTGGGCTGTGAATTAAATAGGTCCCCACGATCACCAAAATCACACTATTTAATTGCTGGAGGCTCATTGTGAGGAAAATCACAAAGTTACTAATATCTTTCACCTTCATTTGGGATTTGGCGGTGGTCGCCGTGTAGTGATCCCATTTGGTTTGCGCCCAATTATAGGCATTATTGGTTTTTAAGGTTTCAATGCCGTCAATAGCCTCCACTGCTAAGCCAGAACGCTGGGAAGATTCACGCATAGATTCATTAATATATTTTTTCAGTGGGAACTGGGCAATTAAGCCGATGATGATCACCGTTGGAATAATAATACCAGGCACAAATACCAATTTACCGGCAATTAAATACAGCACTGATAAAAACAATAAAAGAAACGGCAAATCCACCAATGTAAGCAAACTGGCGGAGGTCATAAATTCGCGTACGGATTCAAAATCCCGTAAATTTGAGGCATAAGAGCCGGCAGAAACGGGACGTTCTTGCAGGCGTAAACCTAGCACCCGTTTAAACAAGGCGTTGCTAATAATTAAATCCGCTTTTTTGCCGGCGATATCCGTGAGTTTGCCGCGAATAATTTTGGCAATAAATTCAAAGCTTATCGCAATAAATACCCCAATGGAAAGCACCCACAGGGTTTGGTAGGCTTTGTTGGGGATAACGCGGTCATACACATTCATCACATACAAGGAGCTTACCAACGCCAAGAAGTTAATCAAAATCGTGGCTAAAATCACTTGCCCGTAATAGCCTTTAAAACGCCATACTACTTTTAAAAACCATTTTTTTGGCAAATGGTATTCCGGTAATTCCGAGCTAACATCGGCCGCCACTTTTGGCTTCACAAACCAACAATAGCCTAAATATTGCTGTTTTAATTCTTTTTCCGCTATGGTTGTTTGCAGGCCATTTAAATGCATTAAGGTGTAAATACGGCCGTCGTCGCTATTTTCTACTTTGGTTAACACGGCCGCTTCTTCGTTGTGTAATAAAATTAAGCAAGGCAAGGTTAAGCTTGGAATGCTGGCGAGGCTACGTTTAGAAAGGCTGTTTTCTAAGCCTTCACTTTTTAAAAATTCAATAAGTTGATTAAAATTCGTGCCTTGTTTTTTTACGGATAAGGCATGGGCGGTATTGGCGGTGAGGGTTTCTACGGATAATGGGGTGCCAATAAGTTTGGTGAGCAATGACAAATGCTCGATGATCAATTGCATATTATATTTCCAGTTTCTTACTTAAAAAGCATAAAGATAAGGTGTGAGGCCACACCTTATTTTATTAATTTAAAAATTATTTCATCCAATTTAACAGCGTACCTTGAGAATAAAGGTAATCTAAAACGGCGTGGTTGTAAGTGTTTTTCGCATTAACAAAGCCTAGGCGAACATCGGATAAATCATTTTCCGCGGTTAACACTTCAAATAAGGATTTCCGCCCCACACTAAATTGTAAGCGGTTAAAATCCGCCACTTTTATATTGGCTTTTACTTGGCGACCTAAAATATTCAGCTCTTGTTGGGTTAAAGAAATATCAATTAATGCTTGGTTTGCCATTTCTTTTAAATTCAACACTAAAATATCTAAATCTTGGCTGGCGCCCGCTTTAATACTTGATTTTTCACGAATATTGTAAGTATTTTGGCGATTATAAACGCCCCAAGTAAATTGAATAGAAATGTTACGATCGCTACGCCCAATATTGCCGACTAAATCAATGCTTGGTAAGTTTTTCTTTTTGGCCGCCACATAGTCAAAATTTTTACTGTTTAATTCTGCCAAACTGGCTAAATAATTAGGATGTTGGTTATAGCTTTTCACGCTATATTTTTGGGTTAGCCGTTGTTGGGTGAGGCCTTTAAACGGCGCTTGTAATTCTGCGGGTTTTAAATAATAACGCGTGTATTTACTCAGGCTGTTTAAATTGCTTTGTAAAATACGTTGTTGGTTATTGATTTTTTGTTCCACTAAAATTTTACGGGCTTCCGCTTGCACCAATTCAGAACGACGGCCTTTATCGTGTTGCACGATGGTTTTTATTTCGCGAATAAAACTATTGTGTCGTGCTAAAGATTTCTTTAATACGGCAATCTGCTCGCGTGCATTTAAGGCATCAATATAAAGTTGGGCAATTTTATATGCTAGGTCATCTTTAGTGGCGATGTATTGCTGTTGATAATAATCTCGCTCGGCACGGCTTTTATCCACTTGGGCTTCAATACCACCAAAAGAATATAAATTTAAACCCACTTCTACACTTGGTTCAAATTTATGTTCTGCATTATCACTTTTATCTTTATGCCATTCCGCCGCTAAGCCGTTGGCTTTTAAATTTACGGTGGGATAATGCAAAGATTTTGCTTGTTCGATTCTATCTTTCGAGGCCTCTAAATCAGAGCGGGCTTTTAATAACTCTGGGGCTTTGACGAGAGATTGTTTTAATAAGTTTTTTAATTCCTGCGCTTGCGCCACTTGGCTTACGCCAATGGAAAGCAATAAAGCACAAAATAGATTTTTTTTCATTTATGTTCCTAAATTTCAAAGCGTATAAAGTTTAGAATAGAGGTATACCTAGCTCTATAATAGAGCTAGGTTTATCTTATTTTTTCAAAAAACTAAATGACCTCACCATAATGATTATCTAAATCAGTTAAGTGAATATTATGAGAACTGACTTCATAACTATCATTAATTGATTTAATTCTATCCTCTTGAAGGTGAGTTTTTTCAACTCTATTAACTTGATTAATATCTTCGGCAAGATCCATTATTTCTAATGGTCTTTCTTCCAATAATAATTGCGTATTTAATACTTCTAAATCATCACTTTCTTGATGATCTTTAGGATGAAGATCTAATACTTTATTATCCGTATCCTTATGGAACACTTTTAATTCAGGAGTTAAATTACTTTGAACCATATTTATTGAATTAACATTTAATACATTATTACTTTCTGTAGATGGGCTTGAATTTTCAACTACAGAGTTAAAATTAATGACTAATTCATTAACAGTTTTATCTCCATCTCCATCAATAATAGAAATATTAAATGTATCATTTTGATCATCGTATTTATTAGCCTGTATATTTGTTATTTTATAAGTGTAGTGACCAGTTTCAGTATTTAAAACTAATGTCCCGCCTTTTTCTGACGTGATAACAATATTTTCGTCATTTCCTTTAAGAGAGGTAATATTTTCATTTTCAACACTAATTGAAATATGACTACCTTCCTTATCAGCTCCAGCCAAAATATGCTGTTCACCTTCAGCAACAAATATACTGCCTTCTATAACTATATCTTCCGGCACAACTGCAGTAGAAACTAAATAATCACCTAATTTATTTTGATCTTCTCCTTTTAGAATTGTTATAACTGACTTTTTATCATCTGGTGCTTCAGAATTATAGGCGATAGCTTCTAATTGTTGATGGCTAAATTTCGGATCATTATCTATTCCAATAACATACGATTTTTTAATACCTTTATCTTTTAAGAAGTTATCCCATTCTTGTTGTTCCTTATGATTTAACCCATTCCACAATGGTTCAGGTTTCCCATCAGTAATAAAATAAGATACAACTGAATCATGTCCTGTATAAAGCGTACTATTATCTGTTATTACTTGATGAATCGCCGCATCATAATCAGTCCCTGATTTAACATTACTTTCTTGATACTCTTGAATAAATGACTTAGCCTCTTCCAAATTTCTCCAATCTGTATCATTGTGCGTTACTTTACTATTAAATACGACAAATTTTACTTGAACGTTGACCCCAGTTTCTGAATATTTATCCAATAACTCAATAACAGAATCTTTAAGCAATGCTCTGCGACTACGCTCCTCATAAGGTAAATTCTCACGTCCAGGTACTATTTGAGCCATACTACTTGACCAATCTAATGTAAAGAGCAACTTAACACTTGGTGTTTCTACTACAGAACGAACATCTGTTTCTATAGTTTGCTGAATTAAAGGAATATCATCTTGAACTTTTACTGTAATCTCTTTAGTCACAGATTGACCATTGTCTACATTGGCAGTTATTGGAGCCACAACACTGAGATAATTTTGTTCCGCTCCATCATTTAATGGTGCCGAATGTTTAACTGCATTATGTAATATTGTAGTTAATTCACCAGAATTGCTATCAATGGTGAGTTCAAGTAATTCTTCATTATTGGCTTTTGCAATAACTTTATTATTTCCTTCTTTATGCCATACAGCCTTCATACCATTAGCAATAGATTCTAATTGTTCCCCAGATAGTTGCATCACAGCATCACCTTCTTTGATATTGTCAAAGTTAAAGGTAGCATTACTGGCAGATGATTTTACTACTCCTTGAGCTGTAACTAATTGAGTTTCATCTTTATCTAAGAGACCTGTAGTTAAAGTTCCATTACCTATATGTAATGCACTTTCAGCTACATTAAATTCAGGCATATTAAGATCTGTTTTAAAAGGATCGTTATTTTCAATATTAATATTTAATTTGATTTCCTTAGTATCACCATCACCATCTACTGCGCTAATCTGAAATGCTTTAGTGTTCTGAGCATCATTAATATGAACCTTCGGTACAGTATATGTATAATCACCCGTCTTAGTATTTATTGATAAATAACTTCCATCATTAAAATGATAAATGGAATTAGCACTATTATGATCTTGTGATACCGGCTGAATAACTTGATTACCCAACCGTAACTCAGTAATCTCATCCAAACTATCAGCGCCCATAATACTTATTAGATCATTGCCATGATCTGCAATTTCGGAAGCATTGGTTGGATCTTCAGTATTTAAAACTTTCGATTTTGATGCAGATAACACATTTCCACTTAGAACTAAATCTCCAACATGATCTACATCTGTTGCCGTATGGATAACTTCATTAAATTCAATATCTGAACGCGTTGGCTTATCATCTTCAATCGTAATATTAAATATTCTTGATTGGATATAACCATTACTATCTCCTGTTAGTGAAACTTGAACTGTAACATCATCTTCTTGATCTACAACTAAATGATCGATCACATCTTTTAACTCAGTAGTTACACGGCCAGTTCTTGCATCTATAGTAAGTTTTAATACTTCTCGAATAGGTAGGCCATTTTCACCTGTTGTTTGCGCTACTAAATGAGTGTCATCACTTCGATTCCAAGTTAAAGCCTCTCCTTTAGAAGTTAAAATACCTTTAATTTCCCCCCCTACTATAGCAATAACACTATTACCTGCGTTATTAAACGAATAAGAATACTGAGTAACATAGTTAGGATTTCCAGTTACTGCATAATCCACTGTTTTATCTGTTTTATCTAATTCCGTATTTGGTGCTAAATCTGGTAAACCAAGATTTAACCCTTCCTCACTTACTCGAGCAGTCAGATTATCTTCATTAAATAAATTAAATGATGGATCTTTTACATTATTGAAATTAAAAGTTAAATGAGCATCACTTGCTACAGCATCACCATCTTTATCAACAATGGTATAGTGTAAATTATAAATTTGTTGCTGATGAGCCTCTTGAGCAAACAATGATGTTGGCTTAAATTTATACGTTCCATCTTTTAAATCTAATTCAATGGTTGAAATTTTATGACCATTAGCATCATTAAACCAGAAACTTACAGTTGATGAATTGGTATAAGTTGTTGATGAACCATCTTTTTGAATCACCGTAACACTATTATTTTCTAAATCATAACGAGCAGTAACCCCTTCAAATACCACATCTTGCACACTTGCACCATCTGCTCCAAAAGCAAATTCAGCACCCACTTTTCCTGCTTGCCCGAAGATAAAACTACCATTTGTTGGTGCAAACTCAATCATACTTTCTAATTGATCTTTTAATGTTTGATTACCCTCATCAATAACAACGGCATCCTCAGGAGTACTTGCGATTATATCTAATTGTCCCTTTTGTTTGTTTAAACTGGCTTCATCACCAAATCCAATAGCATGAGAAGTTATCTTATGAGTAGCTAAAAAGTTATCCCAAACAGCTTTTTCAGCCACATCTAAATATCTCGTAGCCTCCCAACCTGCACTACCATTTTGGGAAGGTGACGCATAATTTTGCAAACCATTAGTATTACCATCTCCTACATATGGAGTCCCATCCGTTAAGAAATAAAACTGGTTACTTGCTCCATCTAATTTAAAGTTATTATTATGGTTAAAAGCGTACATACTTTCTGCTAATGCGGCATTATAGTTAGTACTATCTCCTATCTGAATATAATCATGATAATCACCTGGTGCTCTATTGAGAGGACTTGGATATACATCTTGAGAATTTTGAATGGCTATATTTTCAATAACTGAAATAGCACTCTGAATATCAACCCACCCATCTGTAAGCGTTTTTGCTACAGTAGCAAAACCAACAATCTTAACCCTAACATCTGCCTGCTCCCCATATTTTTCAATAAGATTTGTTATAGCCTCTTTAGCAACATCTAATCTACTATTTCTTATTGAATATCCATATTTGTTCGTACCATTATTCATGTAACTCCACATTGAATTTGATAAATCCAAAGCAATCATAACATTAATTTTAGCCCCACCCTCAACTTCAATAGTTTGTGATGATGCTATTACTTCTGGTTTATCATCCTCTATACCGACAACAATATTACGATCAATCGTATTACCTTGTTCATCTTGACCATGAGCAGTAAATTTAAGATCAATTACATCTTCAATATTATCGCCATTTTGATGATCTAATGGTTTTAGTAAAGTTACAGAATAATGACTACCATGAGCTTGTGGATTGCCTTGATCATCCGTTAGTTGAACAACTAAAGCTTCTTCACCTTCCACAGTAAAGACTAACTTACCATTTTCACTATCCCAAGCTTGGGCGGTTAAATCTTTACCTCCTGAAGTCAATGGAGTATTTTCTGCTCCAATACCATAAGTCATACCATTAAACTCAATGCTTGTTGGTTCAAAGCCAATATCATGGGTTTGAAGATGCTTAGTAGGATCTCCATTCACAACGGCTTTACTATTATTATTATTATCAGGTAATACCCCATGTCCATTTGCATTATCTAATGCTAAATTGCCTGTATCTGTACCAACATTATCTTTTATACCGCCTTGCAACCCTTCTTCAGAAAGACGAATATAATCAAAGTCATTAATACTACCCGTAGCTGTTGCAACCACTGTTGGATTAACTTCAGTTTTAGCTGTAACTGTATAACCCTCTCCAGTTTCTTTTACCCAATCTGTAGCCGTTGGCATACGTACTTGGAAAGAGGTTTTATCCCCAGGGACAGTAATGGTTGCATTATTTCCTGCTACCTGAACAGATTCCCAATTTTCCCCATTATCAAAAGAAACTTGTAACTCAGATAAATTAGCATCAGCTTCATTACCATTGAACGTTGTTCCCGCATTATTTGCTGTAAAACTTAATACTACTTTTTGAGCTTCTGCACTTGGATTAGATAAGGTCACAGTATGTGCAATATAGTCCCCCTCTAAAACTGAATCTGAGGTGATTTTGGTGACTTTTGGTAAGTCTTCTGGGTTGTCAATAATATTACCTGTAGCTGTATTTTCGCCATAAGCAAAATTCTCTGGAGCCACTTCAACCGCTTCAAAGACATCATCATTGGAAACATGAGTAATTTCTGCCGTCAAACTTTCTCTTACTTCATAAAGTACATCATCTTTCGGCATTAAGGTGATTTGAGCAGAAGATGTCCCTTCATTAATAACCACACTCGTTGGGAAGTTTCCATTCACTAAACTACTTGTTTCAAAGTCCGATATATCAGCTGAACCATTCCACTCTAAAGTAATCGTTGTTGATTTACCTTTAGGTACCACAACTTCATGACCATCTTTATCAACTAATTTCACCGTATACACTAACGCTTGACCATCACCTTCTGTAACCTCTGTTGGTGATTCACTAATTACTGCATAAACGGTGTCTTCTGTTTGAGGATTATCACCATCTTGGATAGTCCCTGTTGCTTTAGTTTTACCTTCTTCTGTAGACTTCGCCACCGCTTCAAAGGCATGATCTGTATCTGTCACACCCGTAATAGTGGCAGTAAGTGACTCATCGCCTTCAAAGAAGACATCATCTATGGTTTTCGCGGTAAAGCTTGCGCTGCTTTGGTTTTCACCCACGGTAATTTTTGT
>SAMEA104404106__coassemble_766_pt1 | contig 29656 bp, 21 predicted proteins | sample SAMEA104404106__metabat2_high_PE_050 | metagenome-assembled genome bin SAMEA104404106 (sample SAMEA104404106) | Balaenoptera acutorostrata | reverse complement strand
TGAGACGGGTCAAAAGGCGTCCGAACCAGAAGCCAGAAGACAGAGGACAGATGACAGAAATTTTATCTATTTTAATGAGCTAAAAACAAACTCTCTTCTAAAACCAAAAGCTAATAAAAACAACAAAACGATGCGACCGATCCGGGGTCCCCGTATAAATTGCCTGAGCGACTTATGATTTTTAGGAAAATTTGTACTGTTTGAGCGAAGCGAGTTTACAAATTTTCCGTTAAAAAAATCATAACAAAGCGAGGATAGCAATTTCTCCGGGGTGTGTTTTTGCGTTACTTTTTGCACAAGCAAAAAGTGACAGAAAAAGTTTCGGGGAATTATTGTTACTTTGAGATAGATAAAGCACCTAAAAATCGAAGCACGTTGAGATTTTCATTACCTTCCGTTTAGCACCTCATTCCGTGAGACGGGTCAAAAGGCGTCCGAACCAGAAGCCAGAAGACAGAAGACAGAGGACAGAAATTTTTTGTATTTCGATGGTCGATAAAGAAAGGTTGTTGTTTGGCGTTGTTTTTTTGTAACGAAGCACGTTGAGATTTTCATTACCTTCCGTTTAGCACCCTATTCCGTGAGACGGGTCAAAAGGCGTCGCTGCGCTCCTGTTTGACCCCTACGTTTTCTTTTTAAAATCAACAGCTTGTATTTTATTTGCTATGGATTGTTAAAATCCTCAAAACCTTTCAGTCCTCTGTCCTCTGGTCACTGATCAGCAGGGCATGTCTTCCGACGATTCAGCCGTGGAAGGGGGGGCGTAATATGCTGTCTTAATCCCTTTGGAACAGGGCATGTCTTAACCTGAAACCAGAAGCCTGAAGACAGATGACAGAAGGGTATTTTAACAACCTTCGTGAGGAAAAATTCTGTCCTCTGGTCACTGATCAGCAGGGCATGTTTTCCGACGATAAATCTTTACAATGCGGCCGCAATATATTGTCTTAATCCCTTTGGAACAGGGCATGTCTTCCGACGTGAAAGTAGTTGAGAACTCCCTCAACTATATTAAGTCTTAATCCCTTTGGAACAGGGCATGTCTTCCGACCGTACTCCAAAAACAACTCAAGAAAGTATTCTGTCTTAATCCCTTTGGAACAGGGCATGTTTTCCGACATGCTAAAATTGATGCTCAAGATAAAACCATTGCGTCTTAATCCCTTTGGAACAGGGCATGTCCTCATCTGAAACCAGAAGCCTGAAGACAGATGACAGAAGGGGCTTTTAACAGCCTTTATGATTAAAAGATACAACCTAGCATATTTTTAATCCTTCCTTTGTTGCAACTTGCTAGTGATTTTCCCCTCGTTGGTATTAAAAATAATACCGCGGAAAACGGCGGTTATTTTAGCGAAATAATGCGTGTAAGGCGAGGTGGAATATTGGTGCGAGATCACAAATTTGGAAAATATTTTGGGTGGTTGTTAGAAGAAAAAACAATGACCATTATTTTGAGAAACACCGGAGTATCAAAATTTACCACTTTACAATATTTATAAAAATAACTATAATTCCCCGCAACAGTTCCCCTAATTGTGCCAACCTAAGTGGTTGGAGTTTCACGGTTAGGGGCCATTTTTATTTGTTATTCCATAAATCCCACTCATCAATATGTTTCATATCAACTAAACCAAAGTCAGCTAAACTAATTGCATTATTTTGTACTTTAGGAAATTTATCTAATAACGAGATAAAACGCTCTCCCCAAGTTGAATTTGGCGAAATCACATCAAGCATTTTTTTCATTAAACAAAAATAGAAAAAAGGGCAATTATTTGAAATTTCTTTCCATTGAGGATCTTGGAAACCTTTTTCAGTTCCTTTTACAGGAATAGATTTATTCCATAAACGGCTATGATGAGCAGCTGTATTGCGAATAACATTGAAAGCATGTAAATAAGATTCTAAATGTTTACCCTCTTTTATATGGTATAGTTTGGCGATATGATTTTTATCATTATTTTGCATTCCAGCAAATAAATTTGACATTGTGCCAAAATCCCAAGTTTCAGCAATAACCCAAATAGGAATTCCATCATACTTTTCTAAATGATGTTTTATAGCTAGTTCATTTTTAGATCTATTTAATTGTCCATAACTTTTAGAAACCCAAGATAAATATTTACCTGTTCTAAAATTTTTTGAAAAATACTTTGGCTCTCTATACGCTAATGGGTCATACTTACCTAATGAATGAGCTATATTTGTACGAATAGCTATTTCGATCCGTTCCAATGCATCTAAGGCCAATAATCGTAATTCTTTATCAAAAATATAAAGTTCTTTAATATCTTCAAAATAACTATCTTCAATAAAGTCATTAATTTTTTTATCTGAAGTCAATGGATCGTTTTGACGAAATGGATAAAAATAGCCACTTAAACGATAATAATTAATATGTTTTAAATAATGAATCGCTTTATTTTCATCATGAAAATTCAAACCTAATACTTTTAAATGTTCTATTTGGTCTTTAAAACTCAGCCATTTTTTAGGCTCTTCTAATTCTATTTTTTCTTCCATTTCTTCAATTCCTAACACATTAACCAACTAAGACACCATCCCAGCACTCTGCTGATAAATACTACTACCGCCATCATAATAATTAGTGAAAATATGGTTATAAATATCTATAGTTTTCATCTCGACTTCATCATCAGAATAAGACTCAGGAGGAAGGTAAAATAAATTATCTCGAATTGTCGAACGAATTTGAGCTTGAACTTCTTGGCTGTTATGCCAGTTTATTGCGTTTAGTTTTTCTTTTTTTAATGCTTCTAATGTTTTTTGTGCGACTTTTTTTACTTGTTTTACTTCTTTGCTAGTTAATTCTTTACCATCTCGAAGCAGATCGTAAATTGCTAACACTTCTTGATTGCCTAAGTTTTCTTTAATCGCTCGATCTACATTTTATTTTTAAAATCAACAGTTTGTAGTTTATTTGCCATTAATTGTTAAAATCCTCAAAACCTTTCAGTCCTCTGTCTTCAGGCGTCTGGCTTCTGATAGCCAGGTAATTTATACGGGGCCCCGATCGGTCGCATCATTTTATTGTTTTTATTTATTTTTGGTTTTAGAAGAGAGTTTGTTTTTTAACTCATTGAAATATCTAAGATCGGGTAGGGGCGAGCCAGGAATGCGTAAGCATTCCGTGTCCTCGTCCCGTCTCACAGAGCGTAATGTTTAAACGGAAGGTAATGAAAATCTCAAAGTGCTTCGATTTTTGGATGCTGTATCTATCCCCAAATACCAACAAATCCCCGAAATCTTTTCTGTTACTTTTTGCTTGTGCGGATCAGTGACCAGAAGACTGAGGACAGAAATGTTATTAATTTAAATGGGTTATAGATGAAAGTTGTTATTTAAAGTTGGTTTCTTGTAATAAAAATTTTTGAGATTTTCATTACCTTCCGTTTAGCACCCTATTCCGTGAGACGGGTCAAAAGGCGTCGCTGCGCTCCTGTTTGACCCCTACGTTTTCTTTTTAAAATCAACAGCTTGTATTTTATTTGTTATGGATTGTTAAAATCCTCAAAAACTTTCTGTCCTCTGTCTTCTGTCCTCTGGCTACTGATCAGCAGGGCATATTTTCCGACAGAAGTTTGAAAAACAGACAGAAAAATGCGTTCGTCTTAATCCCTTTGGAACAGGGCATATTTTCCGACTTATATGAGGAAAACATTATGAGCCTAAATCAATGTCTTAATCCCTTTGGAACAGGGCATATTTTCCGACTATCACTGAATGTGGGTGACGCTGGAATGACAGTCTTAATCCCTTTGGAACAGGGCATATTTTCCGACGTAGCTCAATTATTAGCTAAAGGGTATGTTCAGTCTTAATCCCTTTGGAACAGGGCATATTTTCCGACCGTGAGGGGGTGTGGAGGCTTGTGGCACAAGGGCTGAGAAGATCGGTTACCAACTTTTTAATGAAGCTGAGGATCGAACTCTCGATTTGAGTAAAAAATATACAACCTAGCATATTTTTAATCCTTCCTTTGTTGCAACTTGCTAGTGATTTTCCCCTCGTTGGTATTAAAAATAATACCGCGGAAAACGGCGGTTATTTTAGCGAAATAATGCGTGTAAGGCGAGGTGGAATATTGGTGCGAGATCACAAATTTGGAAAATATTTTGGGTGGTTGTTAGAAGCATTTTGTTTTTTACAACTACAGGGTTAAAGTTCAAAATTATTGATAAGATTTTAAAGGTTTAAAAATAAAAAAGATTGAGCCTAAAATACCCAATCTTTTCTAATCTTTATTTTGTTCTTTAAGCTAATTTAACTAAAGGTTAACCTCTGCCTCTTTTTTTCTTCGGGAGTTTATGAGCAGTTAAAGCTTTTAACTGCTCAATTTTAGCTAATAATTTCTCTAATTTTTCAACGATGGCTTGTTGTTCTTTTAATGGAGGTAGAGGGATTAAAAGATTATTTAAGCTATCCGAATTTAATGTATTACCTTTTATTGCTTTTTTGGTATCTCCTAATTTAGATAAAAAAGGTAAAAATTTAAATAGATAATTTCTGAATATAAAGTTTTCATCAATAAATGGGTAAATAGAAATAATAGCTTCATTATGTACTGCATCACAGCCTAATATTGAAACTTTTCCTACTGTTAATTTAAAACTCATAATCAGGGTATCTTTTTTAGAAATTCTATTTTTAAAAATAGTGTTCAATGCATGTTCATTAACTTTCTCTTTTGTATTTGAAAGAATTTTACCATCATTTATATCTGCAATAGATATCCAATTTATGGTTGGTTTTTCCCAATATATAAATTCTTTTCTTGGTGGAGTTTTACCCATAATAAAATAAACAACTTCATTAAATTTCACCCACACCCAATTCTCCGGAATATCAAAAGGTTTTTCTTCTTCAGTAATAGCGGGTAATGCTTTTGATTTTTTAATTTTACCTTCTTTAATTAACTTCTCTTTTTCTTGTTTAATCTCTGCAAGTAATTGAGAGGCTGATTCTGTTTTATATTTTTCTCTTTCTTTATCTGTTAATAAATTACCGGTAATGGCTTGTTGCAATAGAGATTTTTTTAATTGCTCTGCAATATTGCCATCTAATACATTTAATTGATGGTATTTTTCTGCATAAAGTTCGATAAAAGGTAAGATTTTATCTAACTTTTCAACGATAGCTTGTTGTTCTTGTAATGAAGGGAGCGGAACTAGTAAATTAGTCATCGTATTTGTATTAACACGAGGCATTTTCACTCCATAAGTTAATGTATTAATAAAATGGTTTACGTAGTTTGTTTTTAAATACATCAAAATATATTTTGATGATATTCTACCAAAAAGTTTAAAAGGAATAATTTCAGAGGTACAAATACCATCATCATCAGCAATTAAAATTTTTAATAAGTAAGGGCGTAATTTACTATATAAAATATCATCTTTATTAAATATTGTTTTATCTCCAATAGATGTTTTTTCTTTAACCATTTTTTTAGATAATAGTTTTCCACCTTTTTCAATATCTTCTAATTCTAAGCACCATAAATTAGGAGATGATTCCGATAGCTTAGTTTTCTTTTTTGGTTCATTAAAAGTTGATATGTATCCTAATGTAACCCACTCCCAATTTTCAGGAATATCAAAAGGTTTTTCTTCTTCTGTAATGGCAGGCAAAGGTTTTGATTTTTTAATTTTACCTTCTTTAATTAGCTTCTCTTTTTCGGCTTTAATTTGTGCAATTAAGTCTTGAACGGACTCCTGTGGTAGGGCCTTTTTTTCTTCTTCACTTAATAATTTGCCCGTAATGGCAAGTTGTAAAATGCTGTTTTTTAATTGTTGTGGGGTCATTATTCAGACTCCTCAGGTAAAAGTTCGGTAATACTTTGTAAAATAGCATCAATATCTTGTTCTAGATTTTTTCTTTCTGCATTATATTTTTGCATTAATTCTGTAGGCGTTAGAATTTGTTCTTCTTCAAAAGGGACACCACATAAATCAAAGTTATAATGGTTTTCTTCTAATTCTTTTGGTGTAAAAGATCGCGCTTTATCAAAAGTTTGCTCGCCCTTTTCCTCTATAATGATTTCGCGGTTATGCCACCAATTTTTCACTTCATCAAAATGTTGGATTAATATTGGGCGAGTTTTGGAAAAGTTTTTATAGCCTTCAGGCATATCAAGGCGGTAGAACCAAGTTTCAGTGGTACCAATAGGTTCGCCTTTTTTATCAACTAAATTATCGAAGAATAAAATATTGGTATTAATGCTGGTGTACGGGGCGAAAACACTATGGGGCAAACGAATAATGGTATGTAAGTTAAAGGACGTTAATAATTTCTTTTTTAATGCGGTTTTTACATTATCAGAACCAAATAAGAAACCATCAGGCAAGACAACAGCAGCACGACCACCTTTTTTTAGACGATCCATAATTACCGACATAAATAAATCGGCCGTTTCACTACTGCGGAATTCAGTAGCAAAGTTTGCTTTCACACTATTTTTTTCATTACCACCAAAAGGCGGGTTCATTAAAATAATTTCAAATTTATCTTTATCTTCAATATGGCGAGAATGATTTTCTAAGCTGTTATCGTGGAAAATAGCAGGTTTATCAATATCATGTAAGAGCATATTGGTCGAGCAGAGAAGGAAAGGTAAGGCTTTTTTCTCAATGCCAAAAATACTTTGGCTATAGCGTTCACGATCTTCGGCGGTTTGCACTTGTTGTTCTAAAACTTTAAGGCTAGAGGTTAAGAAGCCCCCTGTACCACAAGCGAAGTCAGCTATTTTATCGCCTAATTTAGGTTGCATAATTTGTGCAACAAAATCAGTGACAGCACGCGGGGTATAAAATTCACCAGCATTTCCGGCATTTTGTAAATCTTTTAAAATCGTTTCATACATTTCACCGAAGGAATGGCGTTCTTTATAATCGTCTAAGTCAATTTCATCAATAATATTAATTAATTGGCGTAATAAAACCCCATCTTTCATATAGTTATTATTATCTTCGAAAGTGGCTTTAACGATACGGTGATTCATCGGAGTTGCTGCATGAATAGGAATATCTTTTAAAGTAGGGAAGAGCTCATTATTAATGAAATCAAGTAATTCATCGGCAGTTTTAGCTTTACCATCTTTATGGTCAACCGCCCACTTGGACCAGCGTAAATAGTCAGGAATAATTGATTGATAATCTTCAGATTCTAATTCCCAGTTTTGCTCTTTTGCATCATAAACTTTTAAAAATAGAATCCATACCATTTGTTCGATTCGTTGAGCATCGCCATTTACCCCAGCATCATTGTGCATAATATCTTGGCAACGTTTGACAAAATTTGAAATCATTATTCTTCCTTATATTATTTGATTATAGTGAGTTTATTTACTCTTGAACGGGCAAGAATTTAAAGGCTTTTTTACCTAAAAGCAAGTCATAAAACAGAGAAAAAAATAGAAAGGAAATAATGCTTATTTTTTGCAAGATTTCCTTTTATTTATAGGCTATATCTGAGTATTTTTAGGCCATATAAAGTTCTTTTTCTAGGTCATTGAGCATTGCTTCATAGTGATTTTTACCGCCAAAAATATCTTTGACAATTTTTATAGGTGGTCCTATATGATTAAATGGTGGATTTTTAAGCGTATTGATGTTTTCAATTTCCGTTACACCATGTTCGGCATATTTATCTAATAAAGCTTGTAAAACCTCTTTGGCAAGGCCTTGATATTTAAATAAATAACCACGTTTTTTAACATTTTCAGCACGTTCGTTACGCGTAAGTGGTGGCTGATCAAAGGCGATATGGCAAATGAGATCAAAATCATCAATATCTTGTATTGGACATTGTTTGCGTAATGCATCAAGAAATATGCCATGCTTTTCTAGCTCTTTTAAGATGACTGTTTTTTTAGCTTCGCTGTTCCATTTAGTGATAAAGTCTTTTAAAGAAGCGTATTGATTTAATACATTTTCACGAGAGAAATCAGTAAGGTTTTCAGTAATTAATTTTCCGTCTGCTCCGATATATTGAACAGTTTCATTAATAATTTTTATATTTAAATAACCGCCTTTTACAACAACTTTTTCTCTTCTTTTCTCTTCGTCGTTGGCACCATTTATTGGAAAGAAAGGGTTTGAGGGTTCGTTACTCTCATTAGGTTTACCGCCAATATTTGGCATTAGATCATCATCGTCATCATCACTAGGAATGGGATCTGAATCTTTTACATCTTTTATTTTAACGGGATCACCATCAAAAGTCGGATCGCTAAAGTTTTTAGTATTGCCTCGGAAATCCATAATGGTGAAATAGGATTTTCCTTTCTTTTCGAGTAAACGTGTACCACGACCAATGATTTGTTTAAATTCAGTCATCGAATCGATACATCTATCTAATACAATAAGTTTACAGGTTTTACAATCTACGCCCGTGGTCATCAGTTGAGATGTGGTTACAATAACAGGGTAGGCACTTTCTGTATCAATAAAATTATCTAGCTGTGCTTTTCCTTCTTTGTCATCACCAGTAATTTTCATAATGTAGCGACTATCTTTTTGCATTTGTGCTGCATTGAGTTTGACTAATTCACTACGTAAGCGATCGGCATGGTCAATATCAACACAAAAAACAATGGTTTTCGCCATTGGGTCATTGGTTTGTAAAAATTCAGTAATGCGTTTAGCAACTAATTTTGTTCTGTGTTCTAATACGATGTTGCGGTCAAAGTCTTTGATGTTATAAATTCTGTCTTCGATTAATTCGCCTTTATCGTCTGTTTGTCCTTTCTTTGGACGCCAACCTTCTAAATCAATATTTAAGCTAACTCGTAAAACTTTATAAGGCGCTAAGAAACCATCTTGAATACCTTGTTTTAAACTGTAGGTATAAATAGGATCACCAAAATACTCAGAATTACTGACTTCTTTTGTTTCTTTTGGGGTTGCAGTTAAGCCAATTTGGGTGGCAGAAGAAAAGTATTCTAAAATGTTACGCCATAAAGATTCTTCGTTAGCCGATCCTCGATGACACTCATCAATAACAATTAAATCAAAAAATTCCGGTTTAAATGCGCGGAAAGGTTCTTCGCCTTTCTCTCCTGCAAGTTGTTGGTATAACGCAAAATAAATATCGTAAGAACTATCAAAGGTGCGTTTTTCAATTTTAGTCATCACTTTACTAAAAGGTTTAAAATCTTGTTGCATTGATTGGTCAACAAGAATATTACGATCTGCTAAGTAAAGAATTTTTTTCTTTTGTTTTGTGGAGTAAAGTCGATGAATAATTTGGAATGCGGTAAAGGTTTTCCCTGTCCCTGTTGCCATAACTAATAAAATTCGCTTTTGTCCTTCAGCGATAGCATCAAGAGTTCGGTTAATTGCGATACGTTGGTAATAGCGAGGCTCAAATTGCTTTAGAGCATCAAAGTGAAATTCTGATTTGATTAATTCTACCGCTTCAGGTGTATAGTGTTTGTCTTTTTGATATTGTAAAAAAAGTGCTTCAGGAGAAGGGAAGTCTGATGCTTGAATATTACGTTCTTTGCCCGTTAAACGGTTAAATTCAATCCATTCTTTACCATTAGTGGAATAAACGTAAGGCACATCTAAATCTGTGCCATATTTAATGACTTGTTGTAAACCAGAGCTTGCTTTTTCTGTGGTTTTTTTAGCTTCTACAATCGCTAAAGGCAAAGTTGAAGGTTTATAAAATAAAACGTAATCACAACGTTTTTTTTTCCCACGAGTAGTTTGGGTTCCTTTTACTTTAATTTCGCCATTAGTATAAGAATATTCAAGTCGCATTTGGGTCTTATTCCATCCTGCTTTTTCTATAACAGGCGTAATAAATCTAAGCTTCGTATCTTCTTCTGAATAGGTATGCATAGCTTTCCTTTGTAATTAACCGAATTATGGCGGTATTTTACATTATTTTTTAATCAGTTGTGTGATTAAAAGTGAAGATTTGTGATGGATGTCGTTGATTTTTTAGTAAAATCTGAGGCATTTCTCAAACTTTCTCGGAGTTTTACGGCAAGAGTGATAAAAAAGAGGGGACGCAAGTGAAACGGCAGAAAGGTACGAACCAACCACCACCCCAAAAGACAGAAAGCCTTTAGCCACTTCCGTGTTAACTTTCTGTCCTCGGGGCTTTGGTCACTATTCCGCAAGGAAATGAATCAGCAAAGATTACGACAGCTTATTCACCCCCAATCTCGCCTTTTCAACCTCAATGGCTTCTTTCACTCTCACAGGAGAAACGCCACCCTTGGCACAGCGTTTATCTAAACAAGATTGCAAAGATAAAATGGCATAAACGTCATCTTCAATTGCCGGGTTAAATTGCTTAAATTCTTCAAGGGATAAATCTTCAAGGGCTTTTTGTGCCTTAATGGCGTAGACCACTGCTTCCCCAACAATATGGTGAGAATCACGGAAAGGGATGCCTTTGGAGACTAAATAATCCGCCAATTCTGTGGCATTGGCATAACCTTTTAACGCCGCCTCTTTTGTGGTTTCCACATTAATTTTAATATCATCAAGCACAAAGGCCGCCATAAAGAGGCAATCGTGCCAAGTGGTCATCGCGTCAAATAAGCCTTCTTTATCTTCTTGCATATCTTTGTTGTAAGCCAGTGGCAGGCCTTTTAAGCTGATTAACATCGCATTTAAGGCGCCAATAACGCGGCCGGTTTTACCACGAATTAATTCACAGGCATCAGGGTTCTTTTTCTGTGGCATTAAAGAAGAGCCGGAAGTCACCGCATCAGAAAGCTCGATAAAATTCGCTTCGCCACTATTGAAAATAATTAAATCTTCCGCAAAACGAGAAAGATGCACCATACTTAAAGAGGCAATAGAAAGAAGCTCCACAATATGATCACGATCAGAAACACTGTCTAAACTATTATTTGTCGCGCAATCAAAGGCAAGATCTTGCGCTAATTTTTCACGATCAATAGGGTAGGCGGTGCCTGCCAAGGCGCCACAGCCAAGTGGGCAAGTGTTCATTCGTTGATAAGCATCGTGAAGGCGGGAAGCATCACGTTTGATCATTTCCACATAAGCTAAACACCAATGAGCAAAAGTGACAGGTTGAGCACGTTGTAAATGGGTGTAACCTGGCATAATGGCGTGCTGTGTGTTTTCCGCGGTTTCTACAAGTTTAAGTTGTAAATCGGTTAACGAATGTTGCAAATCAAGAATGGTCGCCTTGCACCATAATTTAATGTCTAGCGCCACTTGGTCGTTACGGCTACGGCCGGTATGTAATTTTTTGCCTAAATCACCCACTTTTTTAATTAATTGCGTTTCCACCCAGCTATGAATATCTTCCGCATCCTGCTGTAAAATCACCTCTAAATTGCCGGCAATTTCAGCCAATAATTCTTGTAATGCGGTTTCTAATTTTGCTTGTTCCTCGGCGGAAAGAATGCCCACCGTAGCCAAGGCTTTGGACCAGCCAATCGAGCCTTCGATATCCTGTTTTGCTAATTTATAATCAAAACGTAAAGAATCATTAAAATCTTTAAAACGTTTATCAGCTTGTTGCGTAAAGCGCCCACCCCAAAGTGCCATAAGTTATCCTTTCTTGATTAAATTAATGTCGATTTTTCCTTTCTGATGTATTGCCAATATCCGATGGCAATCATAAGAAATTCGGATAGCATTATTATGCATAATTAATCATTTATCAAGAATTATTATTCAAAAAAAAGGAAAAATTTTCCGCCAAAATGGATCCGCTTAAAAATTCAACTGCTTTTTATAAGAGAGATTTTTTCGCCATTAATTGTTTAAGCAAAGGACGCTTTTTGTTTAAGCTTTATCAGAAATGCCCACATCTTTTGGAAAAATAAGATTAATGAAGAAAAAAAGCCAAAAAAGAAAGAAAAATTTTAAAATTAATATTGCATAAAAAACAAATACGTGTACAATTCTCGCTTGAATATTTATGCGTATTTCTGAATATTTATTTCTGAAATAAGTTTAGCAAAAACAAGAAACAAAAAAGAAGGGATTTTTATGTCAAACACAATTTTACAAAGCTTACCTGTGGGCAAAAAAGTAGGCATCGCATTTTCAGGGGGATTAGACACCAGCGCCGCATTACTTTGGATGCGTCAACACGGCGCCATTCCTTGTGCTTATACAGCCAATTTAGGCCAACCAGATGAAGAAGACTACGATGCCATTCCGCGTAAAGCCTTAGAATATGGGGCAGAAATTGCCCGTTTAGTGGATTGCCGTGGGCAGCTTGTGCGTGAAGGCTTGGCTGCGATTCAATGTAATGCTTTCCACGTAACCACCGCTGGCGTGCCTTATTTTAATACTACGCCACTAGGCCGTGCGGTAACGGGGACAATGTTGGTTTCCGCAATGAAAGAAGATGGGGTGGAAATTTGGGGCGATGGCAGTACTTTTAAAGGTAATGATATTGAGCGTTTTTATCGTTATGGTTTGTTGACCAATCCAAACTTAAAAATTTACAAACCTTGGCTAGATGACAAATTTATTGAAGAACTTGGTGGACGCCAAGAAATGTCTGAATTTTTAATTGCCAACGGCTTTAATTACAAAATGTCCACAGAAAAAGCCTATTCTACGGATTCCAATATGCTCGGCGCCACACACGAGGCGAAAGATTTAGAATTTTTAGACAAAGGAATGTCTATTGTTAATCCAATTATGGGCGTGCCTTTCTGGAAGAAAGATCTTGATATTCCATCAGAAGTGGTGACAGTGCGTTTTGAAGAAGGGGTGCCGGTTTCTATTAATGGACAATCTTTTAAAGATTTGGTGGCATTATTCTTAGAGGCCAATCGCGTAGGCGGTCGTCACGGTTTAGGAATGTCTGATCAAATTGAAAACCGAATTATTGAAGCCAAAAGCCGTGGCATTTACGAAGCCCCAGGAATGGCCTTACTTTACATTGCTTACGAACGTTTAGTCACCGCTATTCATAATGAAGACACCATTGAGCAATACCGTATTAATGGCTTACGTTTAGGCCGTTTATTGTACCAAGGCCGTTGGTTTGATCCGCAAGCATTAATGCTACGGGAAACTGCCCAACGTTGGGTCGCCAAAGCGATCACCGGTGAAGTGACTATCGAATTACGCCGTGGCAACGATTACAGCATTTTAAATACAGAATCACCAAATATGACTTACGAAGCCGATCGTTTAAGTATGGAAAAAGTAGAAAATGCACCATTTGATCCTATTGATCGTATCGGCCAATTAACAATGCGTAATTTAGACATTATCGATACGCGAGATAAATTAAGTGTTTATGCACAATCTGGTTTACTTTCTGTTCCAAAAGATTCTCAATTGCCGAAGCTTGATGGTAAATAAGTGCTTAAAAAGCAAAAATAAGCTTAAAATATAAAGCAAAATAAAAGGTTAGCATTAGGCTAACCTTATTTTTTCACCCAAAATCAACAATACGTTGGCGGTAAGTCCACAAATTAATGGCCAGTAACTTGGCATCTAATTGAGCGGGATCGGCTAATAACACTTTGATGCATTCTTGTGCCAAGCATAAACCTAACATTCCCGCGGTGGTGCCGATGATGGGAATGGGGGTGGTCGATTCAGCAAATGCCGGCGGATGGGGGAAGATTTTGCGTAAAGAGGGGATCGCAGATTGTTTGGCGGTGGAATAACAGGAAACCGAAATATAGCCTTCCGTGCCTTGCACAGAGGCGCTAATAAAAGGTTTTTGGTGTTTGGCCGCATAATCATTGAGCAAATAGGTCAGCGTAAAATTATCGCCGGCATCAATAATAACGTCGGCGTAGTGTAATAATTGCTCGATATTTTCTGGGCAGATTTTTTGCCAAATAGGGTAGATTTGGGTGTTGTGATTATAGGCTTGTAGCTTTTGGGCAGCCACTTTTACTTTTGGTTGGCCAATGTCTTGTTCGCTATATAAAATTTGACGATTTAAGTTGGATAAACTGACGCTGTCGCAATCAATTAAGGTTAATGAGCCCGCTTGTTCCGCTATGCCGGCGACGGTGAGATAAATGGCGCAAGTGCCGCCTAAACCACCGGCACCAATGATGGCCACGTTCCCTGTGGCCAAGGTTTTTTGCCCTAACATCCCTATTTCAGGCATTAACAATTGCCTTTTATATCTTTCCATTAAAATCATCCCCTATGTCAAATTGTAACCATTGACGGAGCCTTTTGGCAGGATCGGCATTGTATAAAACATCGGTGACCACAGCTATGCTATTTGCACCGGCTTGGAAAATGGAGGAAGCATTTTCCACTTTTATACCACCAATCGCTACTAAAGGGCAGGAGCCAATCCGTTTTTTCCATTGATGAATGCGCTCTAATCCTTGAGGCGCATAAGGCATTTTTTTTAAGGTCGTTTCATATATCGGGCCGATGGCAATATAATCCGGTTTGCAAGAAAGTGCAATACTTAATTCGGTAAAAGTATGGGTACTAATGCCTAATTTTATGTTCGCTTGCTTAATTTTTGATAAATCAGCGGTTTTTAAGTCTTCTTGGCCTAAATGAATATAATCACAACCAGCCTCAATGGCCAATTGCCAGTAATCATTAATCACTAATTGGCACTGATATTGTTGACATAATTTTTTCGCCTGTAAAATTTGGCTTAAAACAATATCATCCGGTTGATTTTTAATGCGTAACTGTACCAATTTCAATCCTAAAGGCAGCAATTTTTCTAGCCAATGGACATCATCAACAATTAAATAAAATTTCGCTAACATTAGTGCCACTCCCAAAATGGGGTGCCAATCACTGGCGTTGATGGGCTGGCCATTTCTTGTTCTAAAATAGGAATGGCGTTATAGGCATTCCGTCCGGCTTGTACCGCTTGGCTAAAGGCGTTGGCCATTAAAATAGGGTCGCCAGATTTTGCCACCGCGGTATTCAGTAACAGCGCATCAAAGCCTAATTCCATGGCTAAACAAGCGTGCGATGGCTTGCCAATGCCAGCATCCACCACCAAAGGAATATTTTGGAAATAAGCTCGCATTGTTTGTAATGCTTTGGGATTTTGCAACCCTTGACCGCTACCAATAGGCGCCCCCCAAGGCATTAGCACTTCACAGCCTGCATCCACCAGTTTTTTGGCCACAATTAAATCTTCCGTAGTGTAAGGGAATACTTGAAAGCCTTCACGGGTGAGAATTTTGGCCGCTTCCACTAAGGCAAAAACATCCGGCTGTAAAGTTTCTTCATTGCCGATAACTTCTAATTTTATACGCGCCGTATTAAATAATTCCCGTGCCATATAAGCGGTGTTAATGGCTTCATCCACGGTTCGACAGCCGGCGGTATTGGGCAGTAAATAGGCATTATTTTGCGCCACAATGTCTTGCATTAATTGCCAAAAACTTTGCCCCTCTTGGTGCAAGCCCGCTTCACGGCGTACAGAAACGGTGATCATTTGGCTTTGTGAGGCAATTAAGGCTTGCTTTAAAATGGCGGGGGAAGGGTAGCCGGCGCTGCCAATAAATAAACGATTGCTGAGTTCTAAATCATAAATTTTTAATGTTTCTTGGGGCGTTTTCATTTTTAACCTCCTTGCATTGGTGCCACAATTTCGATGTTGTCTTGTTCTTGCAAAAGATATGCTTGGCGATGTTGCTTCGCCACAAATTTTCCGTTTACCGCGGTGGCGACAAAGCTTGTTTGGGAAAAACCTTGTTCCGTTAGCAGTTCACATAAGGTGGTGGCCTCCGTTTGCAGTGGCTGGCCGTTTAATAAAAGATTAAGCATTGTTGAGTTCCTCAATGAGCTTGTGGGGTTGTTGTTCGCTGATCAAATCCACGGCAATTTTGGTGATGGCGGGCGATAATAAATAGCCGTGACGATGCATTCCGTTAATGAATAAGCGATTGTTTTGGCGTAATACTTTCGGCAAATTGTTTGGATAAGCGGGGCGAACATCGGCGCCAATTTCTACAATTTCTGCTTGGGAGAACATTGGGTTTAAGCCGTAAGCGGAGGAAAGCAGTTCTAACACAGCACGAACAGAGGCACGTTTAGGCCCGCGAAATTCACTTTCGATCATCGTGGCCCCTACCATAAATTGCTGGTTTTCTCTTGGCACAATATAAATGGGAATGCGGCGATGTAAAAAGCGAACGGGGCGGGCGAGGTGAATTTCGGGATGATAAAGATGTAGCATTTCCCCGCGAACGCCTCGTAAATTTGAGAGACTTTCCTTGGCATAATAGCCTCGGCAATCGATCACCCAATCTTGTTCTAAACATAATTGCTGAATATCTTTTTCACTTAATGGGGTGTTGGTCAAAATTTCTGCCTGTTGAGACACCCGATGCCACAGGGCTTTTAACACTAAACGCGGCTCAATATGGGCTTCGCTGGGGTAAAACAAGGCTTCAGAAAAACCTTGCACATCAGGTTCAAGGACCTTAATTTGAGCAGCATTTATTTTTTCCCAATTTGTGGTTTTACGGGCAAAAAGTTGCAGTTGATTTTTGTCTTGGGCAGGGGCGACCACTAAGGTGCCTTGTTGATGATAAGGGAAGGAAAAGGCACTGTTTTGGGTTTTGGCGCTGAGTTGTTGCCAATATGCCATAGAAATGGGGGCGAGTTCTCCCACTAAAGGCTCGGCGGATTCCATTTCACAAAAAGGCGCCAACATCCCACCGGCCCACCAAGAGCAAAGGGAATCATTAACGCCATCACTTTTGGTGATAATTTTAACCGGGAAACCTTTGGCTAATAGTTGCTCCGCCGTGGTTAAGGCCACGACGCCAGATCCAACAATGGTGATCATAAATTTCTCCTTTTGTTAAACAAAACAAACAGTTAATACAAAGGAATGGCAAAAATAGCCTCTTATTGCCGAGAGAAGGACACAGGAAAGCGGGGCAGTTTTAGGTTTTTTATTTTGGATTTTTGGGCTTTTAGGTCGCGAGGAAAAGGCACAAAAAAACCTTGCTCTCACAAAAATTGTTGAGAGCAAGGGGCAATTAAATAAAAAATATGAAATATGAAATATGAAACTTTAAACATTCTCGTTTCCTACGCCAGTATTAACTGTTTCAGGTTCACGGGTATTATCTCAGCCATCACTACAGCACCCCGACTTGAACGAGGAATTATTATACAAAAATTTGGCTTAAAGCAAAGGGGTTTTTTTAACTTTTTTATAAGGTATTTTGGGGCTAAAAATAAAAAATAGAGAGTAAAAAATAAACAGCTAGTTCTTTGATATATAAGTAAAAATTATACATAAATTATTCATATTGTGAGCAAACTCACGTTATTTGTACTTATTTTAGAGTAGGATTAAGGCGTTTTTATCCACAAACTAAACTAGGAGTTTATTATGAAACTGAATAAAATTTCTTTTGCTATCGGCACAGCGTTATTAACAGGCAGTTTATTGGTGGGTCAAGCGGCGAATGCGAAAGGTCGTTTGATTGTATATTGTAGTGCGACCAATGAAATGTGTGCTGCTGAAACAAAAGCCTTTTCAGAAAAATATAATGTGAAAACCTCTTTTATTCGTAATGGCTCTGGTAGTACTTTCGCCAAAATTGAAGCAGAGAAAAAAAATCCGCAAGCGGATGTGTGGTACGGTGGTACTTTAGATCCGCAATCACAAGCGGGAGAAATGGGCTTGCTTGAAGCTTATCGCTCTCCAAATGTTGATGACGTGGTGGAACGTTTCCAAGATCCTGCCAAAGTAAAAGGAAATTATACTTCCGCAATTTATATGGGGATTTTAGGTTTTGGTGTGAATACTGAACGTTTAAAAAAATTAGGTATTACTGAAGTACCAAAATGTTGGAAAGATTTAACCGATCCTCGCTTAAAAGAAGAAATTCAAATTGCTGATCCACAAAGTTCTGGTACCGCTTATACGGCTATCGCGACTTTTGTTCAACTTTGGGGTGAAGATAAAACTTTCGATTATTTCAAAAAATTAGATTCCAATATTTCTCAATATACTAAATCAGGTGTTACTCCTTCTCGTAATACTGCTCGTGGTGAAACCACTATTGGGATTGGTTTCTTACATGATTATGCCTTAGAAAAACAAAAAGGTGCACCAATTGAATTAATCGTACCTTGTGAAGGTACGGGGTATGAATTAGGTGGTGTAAGTATTATTAAAGGTGCCCGCAATCTTGAAAACGCTAAATTATTTGTAGATTGGGTATTATCAAAAGAAGGTCAAGAACTCGCTTGGAAAAAAGGTAATTCTTTCCAAACCTTAACCAATATCAAAGCGGAACAATCACCAGCAGCTTTTGATCCTAAAACATTAAAATTAATTAATTATGATTTCTCTAAATATGGTTCAGCGGAAGAACGTAAACGTTTAATTAATAAATGGGTTAACGAAGTGAAAATGGCTAATTAGTCTTTCTTTTTGGAGGTTGTATGAGAAAGCTATTACAAGTTTTCAACCATAGTTCATTTTGGATTGCCTTTGCTATAGTAGGGTTTGCTTGTCTGCCCTCTATGGCACTCTATTATGGATTTGCAGAATCCACATCTGATGAAATTCTCGAAGCAATGGGATGGTATTCCTTTAACTTAAGTTGGTTTTGGGTGGGGGCGTTGTTTTTGCTCCCAATTGCCTCTTTTTTCCTAAAAGATAAAGAGGAACAAACCCAAGGCACAGTAGAATTTATCTTAGTATGTGGCATTTTTGTTTTTATTTTTCTTTCAGCAATTTTTGCCAAAATTAGTTTAGGCTACGCTGTTTTTGTTATTATTCTTTCATTAATTGCCTTGGCTACCAACGCCTTAGCAAAAATGAAGGTGATGCAAAGTGATAAATTTATCATCGCATCATTAATTAGCATTATTTTATTAATCTTCTTCTTTATTGTGTACCCAACGGTCGCCATTTTCCTTTCAATGTTTTATGACGGCTCGCAATTTGTACCAACGCAAGTATTTAAAATTTTAAAACAGCCTTACATTATTCGAATTATTTTAAATTCTCTTAGTGTTTCAGGCACAGTTGGAATTCTCTCTACTTTCTTTGGTTTACTTTTTGCCCTTTACACTACAAGAATAGCTCAAAAAACGGCATTTATCGGTAAGATTTTCTCGATTTTACCTATTGTTACTCCGCCTTTTGTCGTGGGCTTAGGGGTCACCTTAATGTTGGGGCGTTCAGGTTATGTAACCCAATATTTAGTAGATTATTTAGGTTTTAGCAGTAACTGGCTATACGGTTTTACTGGTATCGTCATAGCCCATACTCTTTCAATGACACCAATGTCATTTATGATCCTTGAAGGAGCCTTAAAATCTATTCACCCATCGATTGAAGAAGCCTCTTACACATTACGCGCAAATCGCTACCAAACCTTTTTTAATGTGGTTTTCCCATTATTAAAACCAGCGCTAGCTAATGCATTCTTAGTTGTGGCTATTCAATCCCTTGCGGACTTTAGTACGCCATTAGTTTTAGGGGGAAGTTTTGATGTGATCGCATCACAAATTTACTTCTATATTGCTGGCTCACAATTAGATTATGCTTCAGCAAGTACCCTAGGCACATTGTTGTTATTATTCTCTTTAGGGATTTTTATCATTCAATATCTTTGGATTGGTAACCGCTCTTATGTCACTGTATCAGGTAAATCTTACCGTGGTGATGTACAAGACCTACCAAAAACGATGCGTCAAGTTATTATCTTTTTCTTAGGTGCTTGGGTGTTATTTAATACGGTACTTTACGGTAGTATTTTCTATGGTAGTTTCACAGAAAACTGGGGCGTAAATTACAGCTTAACATTGAAACACTATATAACCTTGTTTGGTCAAGGCTTTAGTGATGGTGCTTGGCCTTCATTAATTCATACCGTTTTATTCGCCTTAACTGCGGCGCCAATTACTGCCATTTTTGGTTTATTAATTGCTTACATTACTGTTCGCCGTGATTTCAAAGGTAAGAAAACGCTTGAATTTTTAACCTTACTTTGCTTTGCCGTACCTGGCACAGTAGCCGGTGTGTCTTATATTTTAGCCTTTAATGATGCACCAATTTACTTAACCGGTACCGGTATTATTATCGTTATTTCAATGGTGATGCGAAATATGCCAGTAGGGATGCGAGCCGCAATTGCAGGCTTAGGCCAATTAGATAAAACATTAGATGAAGCCTCGCTTTCCTTGAAAGGAAGCTCCTTGAAAACCCTATGGTATATTGTTTTACCATTATTAAAACCCGCCTTACTTTCGGCCTTAGTCACTAGTTTTGTAAGAGCAATGACCACTGTCAGTGCCATTATCTTCTTGGTAACTGCGGATACTCGTGTAGCAACCGCTTATATTTTAAATCGTGTAGAAGATGGCGAATATGGTGTGGCGATTGCTTATGGCTCCATTTTAATTGTCGTGATGATGTCCATTATCCTGTTCTTTGACTGGGTAGTGGGGGATACGCGTATTGCACGCTTAAAATCTCAGGCTTTAAACTAAATAACGCATAATTTAAGGTGCCTTGTGCGGGCACCTTAAAAAACAATGAATAGGTTGTAATATGAAAAATGATGACTTTTTAGTGTTAAAAAATATCACCAAAGCCTTTGGCGATGCGGTGGTGATTGATGATTTAAATTTAACCATTAAACGTGGTTCTATGGTCACTTTATTGGGGCCTTCTGGCTGTGGTAAAACCACGGTATTACGTTTAGTAGCAGGCCTTGAAAATCCAACTTCGGGTCAAATTTTTATAGATGGCGAAGATGTCACTAAATCTTCCATTCAAACGCGAGATATTTGTATTGTATTCCAATCTTATGCCTTATTCCCACATATGAGTATTGGCGATAACGTAGGATATGGTTTACGTATGCAAGGTATTGGCGGTGAAGAACGTCGTAAGCGAGTGGAAGAGGCGTTAGAACTAGTCGATTTAGCGGGCTTTGCTGATCGCTATGTGGATCAAATTTCTGGTGGGCAACAACAACGTGTGGCCCTAGCCCGTGCCTTGGTTTTAAAACCAAAAGTTCTATTATTTGATGAACCACTAAGTAATTTAGATGCCAATTTACGCCGTTCAATGCGTGAAAAAATTCGTGAATTACAACAAAGTTTAGGCATAACCTCCCTGTATGTTACCCACGACCAAACAGAAGCTTTTGCGGTTTCAGACGAAGTTATCGTTATGCATAAAGGTAAAATTATGCAAAAAGCACCAGCCAAAACTCTCTATGTAAAACCTAATTCTTTATTCCTTGCAAACTTTATGGGAGAAAGTAGTATTTTTAACGGTATCTTAAAAGAAGGCAATGTTACCATTAACGGCTACACCTTCCCATTACCGAATGCGCAGGAGTTTGGTTTACCTGATGGGGAATGCTTAGTGGGTATCCGTCCAGAAGCGTTACGCTTAAATAAAGAAGGCCATAAATCACAATTATGCCAAGTGAAAAGTGCTGTCTATATGGGAAATCACTGGGAAGTGGTGGCCTCTTGGGCGGGGCAAGATTTATTAATCAATGCCAGTCCAGAAGCCTTTGATCCTGATATGGAAGAAGGCTACGTGAATATGGATACTCATGGTGTCTTTTTATTGAAAAAAGAAGAGGGGTAAATCACCCTTAACCTTCATTGACAACAAGGGCTTATGACTAATAAGTCCTTTTTTATAAGGATGATTTATGCGCTATTTAACCATTACATTAAACCCAGCTTTTGATTTAGTAGGAAGTACATCTCAATTAATTATTGGCGAAGTAAATAAAATACAAACACAAGGTTTTACCCCTGCGGGCAAAGGCATTAACGTCGCTCAAATCTTAAAAAAATTCCATAAGGAAGTCACCGCTACAGGATTTTTAGGAGAGGAAAATGCTCAAGCCTTTGAAACCTTTCTGCAACAAAAAGCAATTCCACAAAGTTTCATCAAAGTGCCAGGTAAAACACGCACCAACATAAAAATCACCGCCCAACAAAATACTACAGATTTAAATTTTTCTGGTTTTTCTGTCACTCCGCAAGACTGGCAAAAATTAATAACAGCAAGTCAAACTTGGTACAAAAAATATGATTTCATCATTATTAGTGGTTCTTTGCCCGAAGGAATTAGTGCAAAAATGTTTGCAGATTTCTGCTACCGCTTAACGGCACAAAAGATAAAATGGGCCTTAGATACGAGTGGAGAGGCCTTAAAAGCCGCCATTACGGCCAAACCGTTTTTAATTAAACCCAATCAAGAAGAATTACGTAGCTTAAGAACACAGGTTTCATCAGAATTAAATATTCAAGATGATCTCCTGTTTGCCCAGCAACTTTGTACCAATGGTATTGAACAGGTTCTCTTATCTTGTGGCGCAAATGGCGCTTATTTAATTAAAAAAAATCAGTCAGAAATCATACACACTAAAGTGGTATGTAAAAAAGTGGTAAGTACAGTTGGTGCCGGAGATAGTTTGCTAGGGAGTTATATTGCCCAATTATCAGACAATCAAACCTCTGCAGAAGCACTAAAAATAGCCACAGCGGTATCCAGTTTAATCGTGGAGCAAGCTTCAGAAATAACTTGGAATCCAGAGGATTTAGCAGGGCGATTAGAAGAGGTGTGTTATTCAACAAAAAAATTTTGACATCCTCCCACCCTAAAGGATAGGGTTTCACGGCGTAATTTGATAAATATAAGTAAGAATATGATTAAAAGGGCAGGGCTTTGTTGTAAAATCCTGCCTTTTTTATTTTTACGGGGTTGATTTGTTCAAACCTTCACCTAACAAATTGAAAACATTAAAAAAAGCTTGCACAGGGGAAAAAAATACTTATAATGCACCCCGTTCCTTAAAACAAATATCCCATTTGTTTTAAAACAATCGTGGAGGGATTCCCGAGCGGCCAAAGGGAGCAGACTGTAAATCTGCCGGCTCAGCCTTCGAAGGTTCGAATCCTTCTCCCTCCACCATTTCAACTTTCTTTATTCCATCTTGTTCAATTCTTTATTTCAAATGCCAACATTTTTCAATTCATTTATTTATTTTGAAAAAATTAAACGGCAAAAAAATAATTTATTTTCAGCCAACTAAAAACAATAAAAAATATTTAAAGCATAATAATTAAACAGAAATTAAATTAATTGTTCATCCATTAAACTAACGAATCATTTAATTAAAAAAAAGGTTGCGTCCAATTAAAAAATATTTATAATGCACCCCGTTCCTTAAAACAAATATCCCATTTGTTTTAAAACAATCGTGGAGGGATTCCCGAGCGGCCAAAGGGAGCAGACTGTAAATCTGCCGGCTCAGCCTTCGAAGGTTCGAATCCTTCTCCCTCCACCATTTCAACTTTCCTTTATTTTTCTTTCTTAATATTCCCCTTAAAGAATAATCAAAACCGCATTTCCATTTTTAAATACACAGAATTTTTCTTATAAGAATATACCCAGTCAATATTACTTTTGTTTTTAATATATTGGTAATGGATGCTTGGGGTGAAGTGATATATTTCCCAACGAGGGATAGATAATGTGGCGGAATATGTTTGCTCGGTATCTTGGCGTTTTTCTTGGAAGGTTTCGTTATATCCACGGTATAAAGTGCGTTTAATATTGGCGGAAAGATCAAGTTTTAAACCTATATCAAAGTTTTTCTCAATACCTAAGAAACCAATATAACGGCGATATTGATCCGCTTTATTTTTAGTGTGAGTTTTGCTGTTATAAACTAATCCGCCATATAAGGTTGTGTTGGCTGTCAAGGCATAAATATCTGTAAAAGCAAGGCGTAGGGAATCTCCATTATAATCTTTTAAGTCGTTGATTTGATTGCGTTCTTTTTTATATTCAATAGTGTAAATTGAATAATTTTTTTCTAAATTATCGTAGGCATATTTGGCTTGAATGCCGTAATCTTTTTCAAAATATTTTCCGCCATTTTCAATGCGTTCAAAAATAGGGGAGAGGCTAAAATCTGATTGGCGATTATGGTAGCGATAGCCAATATTTAAATTTAAATGATGCTCGTTAAATTTTTGTTGATCACGATACCAATCACCATAAGCAAAGGCTTTAAATTGTATGCCGTGATTATTATAAATGTTGTGATATTTGTTTAAGGCAATTTCATATTTTAAGCCGGCAGTATTAATTGCGGTGGGGGATTTTTGGGTGATTTTTGCTATTTCCCCAAAGAAGTTTCCAATATATGTTTTTGTTTGTTTTGGTGATTGATTTAAATTATTTGTGTAGCCATAGCCTAACATCACATTTCCGTGCCAACTTTCACGCTTATCTATAGCCGTTAAATATTGATTTACTTTGCTCATTACATTGGGATTATGGGGTAAATTCACTTCCTTAAATAATTTCTGCGAGGCGTTGAGGCGATTATCAGCGAAATATAAGCGGGCGAGATCTAACTTAGCACGATCAAAAAAAGGGGCGAGTTGTAGGCTTTGTTGATAGTCCTCGATGGCGGTATATAGATGGCCGTCATTTAAGGCTAAATTCGCTTTGGCAAAGGCGATCATTGCCGGCTCGGCATTGGGATCTGCTTGATAAACTTCTAATAATTTTTGAATAAGTTCTTGATGTTTAAGGTTAATGGCCTGCATTAAGGCGTAGGTTAATTCTTCGAAAGAATGAATTTCAAGCACCATATTTTGAGGCTGTTGGGTATTTTGGCTGAAAAATTGATCTTCTTTTGTGAGCTGTTTGTTTTGTTGTTGTTGCAAGTAATCGTTGTGTTGGAGTAATTCTTGCACGGGATCATCATTTGGTTTAATGGTATTTGAAGTGGTGATAGTTTGTGTATTGTTTATGGGTGCGGCGATTGCGCAATAAGAAAAAGAAAGTATTAAAATGCTAAATGCTTTTTTCATTCGTTGTTCCTGTTAAGGTAAAAATTTATTTTAAAAAAATGGAAACCTTTCCATTAAATTACAACGTTAGATTTAATGGAAAGGGTTTTTTGTTATGATTTTTATGGATTATCTATGAGCTGGTGTCATTTTCAAACCACCAAAAGCAGTGTCTTTGCTGTGATCTGAGGCGAAGGTGGCCATCCCTGCCACACCAGCTGCTTGAGAGCCGTAGAATTTACCTTCAGATTGACCTTGAATAGTACCATTCGCAGTGGCGTTACCGTTAAATCCAGCGCCTTCAATACGGTTATTGTCAAAGGTAATAGATAGGCTGCCATCTGGACGATAAATATAGCCATTTACTGTGCTGTTACCAAAGTTTGCAGTTAATGCTCCTATTAGAATCTGAGTATTAGTATGACGATGTTTATTGATACCAGTAATACTATAATGTACTTCACCGCTAGGTAAATCATCTGTTGCTGTTTGACCTGTACCAGCATAATAGACAGTATATTTGGATGCATCAAGATCAGGATTGCTGCTATTTCTTGGCACATCTTCCCAGTCACCAAACCATACATCCATATTTCCTACTTGTTTAAAGGACATACGGCCTAAATCACGGTGTTCTGGCATACTTTTAAAATGCTCAAAAAATTGAGGCATATTATACATACGAGCTACATAAACCCCATCACTTGTTTTCTCAAGAATTGATTTAACAAAAAGTCTTACAAAAGGTTTATTTGCCATAGAAGACATTTTTTTAAATGATTGGAAAACATTATTTGCTGTTTTACGACCAGGCTCTATGTTAGGTTGATTTTTATAGACAATATTAATACTCGCCTTTCCGTTGTATTCATTTTTAGTACCGCTATAGTCTCCAACTTGAACATATTTCACAGTACTAGTGTTGCCATTACTAACACCTCCTGTTGTATAACTAGCAAAAGAAAGGGAAGACGCGGATAAAACAGCCATTGCAATTACAGTTTTATTTAAGATTTTCATATAAAATCTCCTTAGGTTAGTGAATTAAAAATAATGGTTTGCTATTTTGTGTCTAGCACGACAATTCGGTTAAGTTAAAATTTCGCAGTTAAGCCCAATTTAATAGTTCTACCTGGCCCTGGCATGGCGGATCTTGAATAAGGGTCTAAATAATAACGGTCGGTTAAATTGGTGCCCGCAAGAGAAATATTAAAGTCTTGATTAAATTGATAATTAATATAAGCATCGACTAAGAATACAGGTTGCCAACGTGTAGTTAGTATATGTGGATTACCCAAACCGGCATCACGAATAGATTTTGCATAGGTATCTTTTACATTGGTGTGATAAGTTAAGCGGGTGCTCATTTCTAATTTATTGTGTAACGCTCTGAAACCTAAATTACTAACAATGCTATATTTTGGAAGGATCGTATTTTTCAAATAGCCAGAGCCAAAGCCACCATTTACGCAAGTTGGGTAAGCTTTTAATTTTGCAGATGTGCCATTTAAATAGTTGTTAATATTTACTTCTGGAGTACTAAAAAATGCGGCGGTTTTATCACACATTTTATTTTTAATATTATAAGTAACACTTAAGTCACCGAAGAATCGCCCTTCATCATAACGAGCTTGTAATTCCAATCCTGATAAGGTTCTTTTATCAAATTGATGTGTTGTATAACCAATTTGATGACCACCATAAATACGATCAAAAATATTATGTGTTGTATTGTGGAAATAGTTAATGCGGAAATCGGCACGGTGTAAACTTGGGAATATACCTGTTAGGTCTTGTACATAACCGATTTCAAAACTTTTGGTTTTTTCAGGTTTAATATTTTGTCGAAAATCAATGCCATTTACTGAAAATCCAGTTGTACCTTCAAAAATACTTGGCATACGATTTATTTCATTATAACGAGCATAAATACGAGCATAATCAGTAATAAAAGCCGTTATTCCGAAAGAAGGGGACCAAGCATGACCATTTTTTGTATTAACTAATTGAGCAAATTCTTGAGATGTATATGGTTTTTTTTCAATATTATTAAGGAAATAACTAATATCGGTTTGTAAAGGACATCTTTGTCCTTCAGCGCAAGGCGTTACTTTTCCTGTAAATGGGTGTTTTTGTAGCTCAGTTCGCATCTCATCTGTAATACGGCCATCAAAGAGAGGGTTGTCTTCTAAATGATATTTACCATCTTTTCCTAGATACCAATATATTCTAGTTTCCTCTTCTTCTTCAGGAGAACGACCGATTACAAATTCAGATATATCTATTTTCTCAGGGGCAGGTTTCCAAGAATCTTTATTCGTATTGTATTCAGCTAATTGTCGTTGATAGTTTTGTTGTAGTATTACTTTCATAAAAGGAGGAAGAGAAGGAGGAATTATTGGTTCTTGTGGTGGAGTACTATATGGATTAGTGTATATTTTTTTGTTAAGATTTTTTACTTTATTTTCAATAGCAGTTAACGGCTCTCCATTGGCTTCTTTTTGCTCAATAATTTTTGTGTATTTTTCAATATCTTCTTTTGTTAAAGTTTTACGGACATTAAAGAAACGAGCAACATCATGTTGTAACTTAGAACCATCATCTTCTATTTTTTGTTTAATATTTAAATCTTTTAATTTATAGTGTGTATATTTTGCCCCTGCAGTTAATACTAACCAATCTGTAGGAGTATAGGTAAAATTAAATCCAGTATTAAATTCTTTACGTTTTCCTTTACGACTTCCAGAAGTAAAATCCCCAAATCCACGATAAACTTGATGGCCATTAATGGTTGCTTTATCGCCACCAGTTTCTAAATCATATTTATCCCATATATCAGTAATATTACTAGAATCTAAGGTTTCTCGACGGTAATTGGCCATAATATCTAGCATTAAATTAGGTTTAAGTTGTAAACGGTTACTAACATTAATGCCCCAATGATTATCTTTAGAATATTGAACCTGTGAGTTTCTAGTGTTAAATAGCCCATTGGTATTGGGTACGTAACTTTTGTCATTTTTATAGGCTTCATTTAATTTTTTAGTTTCAGCAATAAATTTAGGATCATCTACTTTCATTACGCCATTCATAATATCTTCATAATATTTTTTAAAAAGGGAATTAGAAGGGTATTTTTCTATAAATTTATCGTAGCTAGGATCGCCCCATAATACGTCTCCAGGCGTACCGCCAGATGTATTTGTATTTGATTTATTGTGTACGATGTATGCTCCAAGAGTAAGATTAATATATTTATTATTTTTAGGATCATAATGAAATTCGGTATTAAAAATATTTTGTTTTACATCAGCTTCTGGCCATTGGACAACACTACGAGTTTTTAATTGATCAAAGGTAACATATAGGCGAGAAGGCATAATATCGCCATAGTTAAGTTGAGTATGGCGATAACCAAATTTTAAATTCATCTCATCATTAAATTTAAAATTTGTTTTAGCCAAGAAAGACTTAGATTCATATGATGTATTTGGAACTTCTTTTTTCTTTTTATAAATAGCCCCTATATATGGAACATATACATTATCCCCATTATTTTTAACATCACTAATCTCTTCATTTTCACGCATTGCTTGAATATCAGCAGCAGTAAGGTTACCGCCATATTTTTTATCACCGTGAGCACCGGCATAATAATTGCCTTTTTTACGGTAAGCATAAGCAAGTAAGCCTTCAAATTTATCCCCTTTATAAGCAGTCGCTAATCTAATAGCATTATCATTAAATGGTTTATTGCGGTTTCCATCTCTAGGTTGTAATCTGTCCCCTTTTTTAAATAATATTGCATAGTTTCCTAGCATTGTTTCACCAGGGTTTGGTAGTGTGCGGTAATCTGTATTAAAGGAGTAAGGTGATTGTGATTTTTTGGTTGAATTGGTTGCAGTTTCAGTTTTTACTTCTACGCCCCATTTTTTCCCTTTTTTAACCACATCATCTACTTCTAAAGTGGTCATTCGAACAGTGCCATCAGGGCCTGCATTTAAATCTCGACCTAAGCGATTACCTTTTTCAACGGTAACGCTACTAATAAGGAATGGATCGAGGTAATTACGGTTACTTGCCCCAGCAAAGCCTCGCCATACGGTCACCGCTTGCTCAGAACCATCTACAATAACCGGCACTCGGCCTTGTCCCCAAGAACTACGGATAATAGGATCAATGGCTCCACCATTACGCACATCGCCACTGTAAACGCCAGAAAATCCTGCTAATAAATCGCCGGCAGAGTTGCCGCGGTAGGCTTCGATTTCTTTTTTACTTTTGTATTCGGTGACTTGATTTTTAAGATAAACCTGATCTTTACCTTCTTGAGCTTTGGTTTCAGCGGTGCCGCTGACAGTGATAGGAGCGAGTTGATCTTGGTTTTCTGCAAATACAACATTAGAAGAACCAAACATCAAACTCATTAATAATAACATTGCTGTAGATTGTTTTGAGTTTTTCATTTGATAGTCCTTAAGGATTGGTTTTTGAAGGGTTAAGATGATAACAATTCTCAAATGCAAAAGGAATATGGCTAGATTTATTTAATTGTATAAATTTATCACTCTTGCCGTAAAACTCCGTCCTTGAGGGCGGAGATGTAAGGCGAAACAGCGAAGCTGTTTAAAATATGTTTTCTTTTCTGTAAATTACCTGTAAAATACTGGAAAAATATACAGTGGTATTAGAAATGAAAATTCGCAAAGCCTTTAAATATCGGATTAAACCAAATGGGGAACAACAGCGCAAAATTAAGCAGTTTTGTGGTTGTTCTCGTTTTGTTTTTAATCGAGCATTGGCTTGGCAAAACGAACAATATGAGCAAGATAACAGCTTTAAATTTAGCT
>SAMEA104404106__coassemble_750_pt1 | contig 30142 bp, 26 predicted proteins | sample SAMEA104404106__metabat2_high_PE_050 | metagenome-assembled genome bin SAMEA104404106 (sample SAMEA104404106) | Balaenoptera acutorostrata | reverse complement strand
AATTTATTCTAAATTGTTTGAAAATTGATGATGTCATCTATAGTGGCATAGGGGGGGGGTGTGTTTCTTTGGTTCGTTTCTTTGCACAAGCAAAGAAATGAACAAACAACACAACCGTTAAGGCGAGTTAAAAGAAAGAAAAAAGATGGTAAAAATCTCAAAAATTTTTATTACAAGAAACCAACTTTAAATAACAACTTTCATCGATAATCCATTTAAATTAATAACATTTCTGTCTTCAGTCTTCTGTCCTCAGGCACTGATCCGCACAAGCAAAAAGTAACAGAAAAAGTTTCGGGGAATTATTGTTACTTTGAGATAGATAAAGCACCTAAAAATCGAAACATTTTGAGATTTTCATAGCCTTTCGCTTAACATTACACCCAATGAAACGAACTAAAAGGCATCCGAACCATTAACCTTCTTCTTTAACGCCTTCTTCTCTTTACGGCGACGGGCAAAAAAATTGCTCAATTTTTCACTGCATTCTTGTTCTAAAACGCCGGATGTAATTTCAATTTGATGATTCATTTTGTAATCTTCAAAAAAATGAAATCTTGAGCCGATGGCGCCAGTTTTATAATCTTTGGCACCAAAAACCAGGCGTTTTATGCGGCTGTGTAAAATGGCGCCGGCGCACATGGTACAAGGCTCTAAGGTGACGTAGAGGGTGGTATTCAATAACCGATAGTTTTCTATGGCTTGACCGCCTTGGCGTAATGCTATCATTTCGGCGTGAGCGGTGGGATCGTGCTGGCAAATGGAAACATTAAAACCTTCCGCAATAATTTTACCTTGCTCATCCACTAATACGGCCCCAACGGGAATTTCCCCGAGGGCTTCTGCTCTATCGGCAAGTTCGAGGGCTCTTGCCATCATTTGTTGATCAAATTCAGTATTCATATGGTATCTTTTACAAAAAATAACGCCCTTATCAACTAAGGGCGATTAATGACTTATTAACGCGAATTATACAGAAAATGGATATTTAATTGGATCGTGGCATTGGTAATTATGCACTTTAAAATCATCCATTGTCACCCAGGTTTCTAAATCTTTGAGAGATTTAATATCTGGGTTAATTTCTAAGGTGGGTAGCGGCAACGGCTCGCGTTTTAGTTGAACATCACGCATTAATGGCAATTGATCTTCATAAATATGGGCGTTAACAATTTTATGATAGGCTTGGCCGGCTTTTTTGCCGGTAATTTGTGCCATAATCGCGAGGAATGCGTAAACCTGTACTTGGTTGAAATTCAACCCTAGAGGAACATCACAAGAACGCTGATAGCTAGTTAAATACAACGTATCCTCTAATAAAGAGAAAGTATGGGTATGCATACAAGGACGTAAGCAACCTAAATCAAATTCCCCAGGGTTAAAGAAAGTAAGGATTTCACCGCGATCATCAATTCCATTGGTTAAATTGGTCACAATTTTTTGTAGTTGATCGATGGTGTCGCCATTCGGTTTACGCCAAGCTCTCCCTTGTACGCCATAAACGCGTCCCATATCATCTTGCCCTTTGCGATGGGGATTATTCAGCCAAGCGTCGTTTTCATTGGCGTTAGCATCCCAGGTTTTGGTGCCAATAGCGCGGAAATCGGCGGCATTATCATAACCTCGTAAATAACCAATTAATTCTGCAATAGCCGCTTTCCAGAAGCTTTTACGAGTGGTAATAAGAGGAAATTGGTTGTTTTCTACATCATAAGTTAAATCCGCATTAATCACTGTTAAACAGCGTTTGCCGGTGCGTTTATTTTCTACCCATTTCCCTTCATCCACGATTCTTTGGCAAAGATCTAAATATTGACGCATTGTTTATTTCTCCGTTGGTTTTTGGTTGTATGTTGGATCATAGCCAATTTTATCGGCATATTTGTACGAAATAGTAAGAATAAGTAGGCCGACAATGATCATTGGTGTGGAAAGAATTTGCCCCATTGAAATATGGTGCCCAAAATATAAGCCGAGTTGCGGATCTGGTTCACGATAAAATTCGACGATAAAGCGGAATAATCCGTAAAAAACGAGGAATAAGCCAGATACGGAACCAATTGGGCGCGGTTTACGAATAAACCAGTTAAGAATACAGAATAAGACAACGCCCTCTAAAAAGGCTTCGTAAAGTTGTGATGGGTGGCGTGGTAAATATCCACCAGATGGGAATAATACCGCCCAAGGCACGTCTGTTACGCGGCCCCATAATTCATCATTAATAAAGTTACCAATACGCCCCATGCCTAAACCAAAAGGAATCAATGGCGCCACAAAATCTGCCGTCGCCCAGAAGCCGCGTTGTTGCCAGCGGGCGGTAAGGAACATTGCTAAAATAACGCCGATTAAACCGCCGTGGAAGGACATTCCCCCTTCCCATACGCGGAATAAATACATAGGATCTTGTAAGAAATAATCAAATTGATAAAAAAGTACATAACCGATGCGGCCACCAAGGAAAACCCCAATAAAGCCGTTAAATAAGAGATTATCCACTTGATCCACTGTCCATAAGCCACCAGAGCGTTTAGCGCGATGCACCGCTAACCAACGGGCAAACAAAAAGCCAATTAAATACATTAATCCATACCAACGCAAGCCGATAGGGCCAAAAGCAAAGATCACAGGATCAAATTGCGGATAAGTTAAAAATGTGTGTTGCATAAATTAAAATCCTTTTATTTCATAAACATATTAATTGCGATAACAACTAATAAACAAGCAAAGCAACGTTTTAGGGTGGCCACTGGCAATTTGCTGGTGGCACTTGCACCTAATTTAGAGGTGAAAAATGACGCGGAAGTAATACCTAAAACAGCCGGTAAATAAATATAGCCAAGGGAATATTCCGGTAAACCGCTGACGCCCCAGCCATTGTGAATGTAGCCTAATGTGCCGGCAAGCCCTAATAACATTGAGCATAAGGAAGAGGTGCCAATCGCTTTTTCAATAGAAATGCCGCGACTATGTAAAAATGGCACCAATAAACCACCACCGCCAATGCCGGCCGCACTGGAGGCCAATCCAATACTGACCCCGCCCATCACCGCGGAGGCTGGGGTGAGGCGTTTGCCTGTGTCTTTCATTTTTACCGACATAAACATTCGGACAGAAAGATACAACATTAATACTGCAAAAATTTTGCTGACAACGTTGCGATCTAATTGTGTGATTAAGCCACTGGCTAAGTAGGTGGTGATCATTAAGGTGGGCACCAAAATTTTGGCCGCGTTCCATTGAATATTGCCTAATTTATAGTGGCGTTGTGCCGAGCCAAAACTGGTGATCACAATGGTGGCAAATGAAGTGCCTAAGGTTACACTCATTAATGATTCATTGGGAATACCTAATGCTGGTTGTAAATAAACTAAAGCAGGTACAACAACTAATCCTCCTCCAATTCCAAATAATCCCGCGAGAAAGCCAACAATGGCTCCGAGGGCTAATAGTACGGCGAAAAAACTTATTGTCATCTTTGTATCCTTAATAACGATATTTTCTATTTTTGAAAACCACGTTTACCTTTGTTGCTATAAAATTTATTGTATGGGCGTTTCCCTGAATAAGGCGTTTTTTTATTCTCTTCCGTATAACGGGCTGAATTTGATTCACGTCCGAATAATGCAAAAGCAAATTCTTTCATCGCACGACGATATACATCACGCTTAAAAGACACCACTTGACGCACGGGATACCAAAAACTCACCCAGCGCCAACCATCAAATTCTGGGGAGTGGGTGCTTTGCATATTAATATTAGATTCATCGCTAACAAGCTGTAATAAGAACCAACGTTGTTTCTGACCAATGCACATTGGCTTGCTATCATGGCGTAAAAGACGTTTCGGCAATTTATAGCGTAACCAATATTTAGAAATGTATAAGATTTTTACATCTTTTGGTTTTAACCCCACTTCTTCATAAAGTTCACGGTACATTGCTTGTTCTGCACTTTCATTTTCATTAATGCCGCCTTGAGGAAATTGCCAAGAATTTTGCCCACGACGTTTAGCCCATAGCACTTGGCCCTGGGCATTACAAATTACAATTCCTACATTAGGACGATAACCATCAAAATCTAACACGCTTCATCAGCCTCTTTATTTTTCTTACTCTTTAAGATTTTGGTATTCTTTTACCTTTAAATCTAGTTTAAATCTAGTTTAAATCCATTCTACTAACCAACAATTATGGATTTTACTATTACGTTCAAAATCTAATGGAATCGTTTTTGGCGTAATATCCACGGCTTTTAAGCCTAATTCTTCTAAAGCCTTGATATCCATTTTAAAGCCACGTTTATTGTTAGAGAAAATAATCTGCCCCGCTGGGCGTAAAATTCTTTTTAAATGTTTAAACACTTTTATGTGATCACGCTGTACATCCCAGCTGTCTTCCATTCGTTTCGAATTTGAAAATGTTGGCGGATCAATAAAGATCAAATCAAATTTTTGCTCGCATTTTTGTAACCACTGTAAGCAATCCGATTGAATAATGCGGTGTTTACGTTCATCTACATCATTTAAAATCAGGTTTTGTTCTGCCCAATTTAGGTACGTATTTGACATATCAACGGTAGTCGTTGATTTCGCGCCACCGAGTGCCGCGTGAACGGTGGCTGTCCCCGTGTAGGCAAATAAATTAAGGAAATCTTTTCCTTTGGCCATTTCGCCAAGCATTTTTCGGGTAATACGATGATCAAGGAATAAACCTGTATCTAAATAATCCGTTAAGTTAACCCAAAGTTTGGCGCCGTATTCGTTCACATCAAAATATTCCCCTTTGTGGGCTAATTTTTCGTATTGATTGGTGCCTTTTTGTTTTTGGCGAACTTTTAAAATTAATTTGTTGGTATCAATGCCGGTGACAAATAAGGTGGCACTAATGGCATCTAATAAACGTTGGCGTGCTTTGTTTTCGTCGATATTTTTTGGGGCCGCATATTCTTGCACCACTAAATAATCGCCGTAACGATCTAATGCTAAATTATATTCTGGTAAATCAGCATCATATAAACGGTAAGCATCTAAGCCTTCTTTTTTAGCCCATTTTTCAATTTTTTTAATATTTTTTTGCAGGCGATTGGCAAAATCTTTGGCAACGCCACTATCCGCCGGGGCGAAATCAATTGCCGGCGTATCCGTATTCTTTTCTGGTGCTTGTCTTAGGCTAAGGGCATAATTTTTCTGAATGGTTTCTAGCGGGCCATTTTTTGCTTTAAATTGGCGTGAAGAACGAAGGCGTAAACAATCAAGTAAAGAAGGTTCACTGCTAATAATGGAGGCATTCCAACCACCAAATTGATTTTTAAGACGTTGCCCAAATACCGTATAAAGGGCGATAAGCGCCGGCGTTGTGCCTAAACGTTCACCATAAGGCGGGTTACAAATAACGGTGCCCATTTCCCCTTTACAAGGATTTTGCAATTGGGCGATATCCCCTTGTTTCCAATGAATTAAATGGCCGACACCGGCACGTTGCGCATTGGCTTGTGCTTTTTGGATCACGCGGTGATCTAAATCAAAGCCATAAAAATGTGCCTCAATTTCGCCGGCAGATTTGGCTAAATCTAAGGCTTCTTGTTTCACCTGTTGCCAGACTTCTTCATTATGCCCTTTCCAAAAATCAAAGCCCCATTGTTGGCGTTTTAATTGCGGTGCGATCTTGGCTTCCATTTGAGCGGCTTCAATAAGTAAAGTCCCCGCGCCACACATTGGATCCACCAATGGCGTATGATGTTGCCAGCCTGAACGTAATACAACCGCCGCTGCAAGCGTTTCACGTAATGGTGCTTGGCCGGTTTCTTCACGGTAGCCACGTAAATGTAATGCTTGACCACTTAAATCTAAGGATAAAATTAAGGTTTCGCGATTTAAATAAGCGTGAATACGTACATCTGGCTCCACTTTATCTACTGATGGGCGTTCTTTGCCGTTACGTTCAAAGTAATCCACGATCCCATCTTTTACACGCATTGCCCCGAATTGGGTGTGGCGAATATCTTGGTTGGTGCCGTTAAAATCGACGAAGAAAGTGCATCTTTCGTCAAATAATTCAAACCAGTTTTGGCTAAATACGGTGGAATATAAATCTACATCACTATAAATTTTGGTTTCGATGATCGGTAATAAAATTCTAGAACTTAAGCGGGACCATAATAAGGCTTTATATTGCACTTCATCTGTTGCTTGGAAATGTACCCCACCCTGTGCGACGCGGCAATCTTCTGCCCCTAATTCTGTTAATTCAGCTTTTAAAAGCTCTTCAAAGCCACGCGCAGTGGTGGCAAAAAGTTGTTTCATAATTTTCTCTATTTTTAATTAGATGAATTCGCCGTCCCCATTAATCCTTGGCGACGGCGAGCATAATTGGTGTTATTGATTATTTTGTAAGCGATTGAATTTTGTCAATCACATTACTGGTGGAGCAACCATCTTCAAAATTTAACACTTTTACATCCCCACCATTGGCCCAAACTTCTTTGCTTCCGGCAATGTCTTCTGGTTGGTAATCACCACCTTTGACAAGTAAGTCAGGTAAAATTTCAGCGATTAAACGTTGTGGCGTATCTTCTTCAAAAGCCACTAACCAATCCACTGAAGATAAACCGGCTAATACCGCCATACGAGAATCTAAGTCGTTAATTGGACGAGACGCCCCTTTTAAACGTTTTACGGAAGCATCACTATTTACCGCCACAATAAGACGATCCCCTAGTTTGCGGGCTTGCTCTAAATAAGACACGTGGCCCGGATGTAAAATATCAAAACAACCATTGGTCATAACAATTTTTTCACCACGGTTTTTAGCTAATTGAACTTCGGCTTTTAGTTGATCTTCCGTCATCACCCCAAAACCATCTTCACTGCGACCGTGAATAGCATTTTCTAATTCCACAAGGGAAACCGTAGATGTCCCGAGTTTGCCCACGACAATGCCCGCCGCCATATTGGCTAAATAACAGGCCTCTTCTAAACTGCGTCCATCGGCAATGGCTGTGCCTAATACGCTGATCACTGTGTCACCGGCACCCGTTACATCAAAAACTTCACGAGCTTCTGTTGGCAAATGGAAGGCCTCTTCGTTACGTTGTAACAATGTCATTCCCTTTTCGGAACGTGTTACTAATAAGGCGGTAAGATCAAATTTTTCAATAAGTTTATGGCCTTTTTCTACAATTTCCGCATCTGTTGCACAATGGCCTACGACCGCTTCAAATTCTGACATATTTGGGGTTAATAAGGTGGCGCCGCGGTAACGCTCAAAATCTACACCTTTAGGATCAATTAAGACGGGTACTTGGGCCGCTCGTGCCATTTTGATCATATCTTGAATATTATTTAAGGTGCCTTTGCCGTAATCTGACAAAATTAAGGCGCCGTAATCTTTTAAGGCCGGCATTAATTTTGCCAATAACAGTTCGCCATCTACATTATGGAAATTTTCTTCGAAGTCTAAACGGAGTAATTGTTGATGACGAGATAAGATTCTTAATTTTGTAATGGTTGGGTGAGTTGATAATTTAACGAAATTAGAATGGATATTTTCTTTAGCAAGTAATGCTTGTAGAGCGTCGCCAGTTTCATCTTGACCAATAAAACCTTGTAATTCTACCCCTACATTTAATGCGGCAATATTCATTGCCACATTTGCCGCACCCCCTGCTCTTTCTTCATTTTGTTGAACCTTTACCACAGGAACCGGCGCTTCAGGTGAAATTCTGTTGGTCCCACCAAACCAATAACGGTCAAGCATTACATCGCCTAAAACTAAAACCTTTGCTTTTGTAAATTGTGCTGAATATTGCGCCATTTTATTCTCTCTTTATTGAATTTTCTAAAAATTTTCGTGATTTTATCACAGTAAAAATGCTATTTGCGAAAAATTCCGTTAAACTAGCAAATCTTTTTTGAAATAAAACATTAATTACTTATGAAAAACTCAAAATTACCGACTTTTCAAGCCTCTTTTTTACAACCAAAATATTGGGGATTATGGCTTGGTATAGGTCTTTGGCGCCTGTTGTTATGTTTACCTTATCCTTTATTGGTACATATTGGTAAAGGACTGGGTAATTTATTTGCGCGCTTTAAATTTGGTCAGCGTCGTTTAAATATCGCACGACGTAATCTTGAACTTAGTTTTCCTCATTTAAATTCCTTTCAAATCGGAGAATTATTAAAACAACATCAAGAATCCATCGGTATGGCCATTATTGAAACCGGAATGGCGTGGTTTTGGTCTGATCGTCGTATAAAAAAATGGTGCAAAATCGAAGGGGCTGAACATTTAATTCATCATCAGCAACGCGGTATTTTATTAGTAGGCATTCATTTTTTAACCTTAGAACTCGGTGCCCGTTTAGTGGGAATGGTGCAAAAAGGCATTGGTGTATATCGCCCCAATGATAATCCGGTTTTCGATTGGCTGCAGGTGCATGGTCGTATGCGTGCCAATAAAGATATGTTAGATCGCCATGATTTACGCGGGATGATTAAAGCCTTACGTCGCGGTGAAATGATTTGGTACGCACCAGATCACGATTATGGTCGCCGTAGCAATGTGTTTGTACCTTTCTTTGGGGTTGAAGAAGCCTCCACCACAACAGGGACCTATTATTTGCTCCGCTCTGCACCGAAGGCAGCGGTGATTCCTTTTGCCCCATTGCGTAACGCAGATTATTCTGGCTATACATTAAAAGTGGAAGCACCTGTGGATTTTTCGGATGTAAAAGATGAAATCAATATTGCCACTAAAATGAATAAACTCATTGAAAAAGAAATTTTACAAGGCATTCCGCAATATATGTGGCTACATCGCCGTTATAAAACTCGCCCAAATGAAGATGATCCAAGTTTATATGATTAAATATTTTTTTATTGATGAATAATAAAACAATTGACCTGTAAAAATATATTGTAGATAATGCGCTTCTTGTATCACATAACAATAGGTAATTTATATGAATATTAAATCTTTATTCTTCTTTGAAACAATGGTAACGACTAAAATTATTACTGGTGTTTATTGGGTCTTATTAGTGTCATTATTAATTGGAAGCGTGCTATCAATGGTTAAATCTGGCTTTTTTGTAGGATTAATTTCTTTAATTGGTGGTGCTGTACTTATACGTGTTATTTGTGAATTAATGATCGTTATTTTTAAAATTAATGAGAATTTACAAGAAATTAAGAATAAAAACTGTAACTAATTTTTAGTGATAAATCAGTAAGTAAAAATGGCATTATGTAAAAATAATGCCATTTTTATTTTAATAACTAAAACTAAACCAAAAATTTAAACAAAAAAGAAAATAAGGTAACAAAACGACCTATATAAATTCTTTTATTGTTTTTCTTATGACTATCATTATTTTTCAATAGAAAAAATACAATTAAAAAAGAATGATAATTTAAGGTTTACATTAATTATTTGGAATGCTCTCTTTGACTCTTGCTCTTAATTTTTGCCCTGGTTTAAATGTAATAACTCGGCGAGCACTTACTGGTACGCTTTCTCCAGTTTTAGGATTTCGACCTGGACGAGATTTTTTATCTCTTAATTCAAAATTTCCAAAGCCTGATAATTTAACATCATCACCACTTTCTAAAATTTTTGCCATTTCTTCAAAAAAGTCATCTACAAATACTTTTGCAATATCTTTTTCAAAACCTTGCTCTTCAATAAGCATTTTTACAAGTTCAGCTTTAGTTAAAGTCATAATTTCACCTATATCCTTATATAGTAAATTGAATGTAAAGATTAATTTAATTGACTTCCTCCCCACCCTAACGTGTGGGGATTCCTACTCATTCTTACCTTGTGGCAAGTTACTTTCAGGGGGGGCTTGTTGCTCACCACTAATGCGCTTCACCTCATAAGCCCTGCCCTGATTTATTTATGTCTTTCGCCTAACATCTCCGACCTTAAGGACGAAATTTTACGGCGTAATTTGATTAAATAATTATGAATATTAAGGATGAGTAATAACTTATTGTTTACAAAGATTATATTATAACAAAGATAGTTTTTAAACAACTAAATGCATAGAATAATTAAATTTTTTTCAAAAAAATTGGAATAGCGAAAAAGAGGATTGAAGGCTTAAGTGGTGGGCGATACCGGTCTCGAACCAGTGACCCCCTCCTTGTAAGGGAGGTGCTCTCCCAACTGAGCTAATCGCCCACTTGAGCCTTAAAAAGGAAACAACGCTAGGAACACTTATTGTTGAAATTAAGTGGTGGGCGATACCGGTCTCGAACCAGTGACCCCCTCCTTGTAAGGGAGGTGCTCTCCCAACTGAGCTAATCGCCCTAACGCTGTTGACGGGGTGCATTATAAGTAAATGAAAAAATCACGCAAGCTTTTTTTCACGTTTTTTTATTGTTTGATTTAAAAAACAACAAGTTTACTATTTTTTGTTTAATTTTTAATAGCGTTGTTTAAATTTTGATTAACTTATATGGCTTTTTATTAAAATTTATCGAAATTAAAGATTAATCAAATACCAATAGGGTTTCTGATGTTATAATGCTTGCCATCATTTTTCGTCTTAATTTATCTCTATTATTAAAGAATATAAAATATGAAGCTTATTAATAAATCTAAATTACTTTTTCTACCGACTCTCGTTTTCACCACTCTCGCTTTTGCTAATATTCCTTCTTCCTTCATGGAAACCCTGAACCATAATATTCCGAATATTAATTCATTAATCCTAGATAATTCAGCAGATATTGCCCACGCTCTAAATCAGGAAAAAATCGAACGTCTGCAACAAGCCGCCAATCAGGATAATCGCGAAGCCACTTATCTGTTAGGCCTGATGTATTTAAGAGGCATCGGAATAGAACAATCGGATACAAAAGCCTTTCAATGGTTAAAAAAATCTGCACAACAAGGGGATGCCAAAGCACAATTTTTTGTTGGCTTAATGTATTCCAAAGGGCAAGGTATAAAAAAATCCAATGAAAAAGCCTTTCAATGGTTTAATAAAGCGGCGCAACAAAATCTGGCCCTTGCACAAAAAAATTTAGGGGTGATGTATTTAAAAGGCCAAGGCATTCAAAAATCTGATAACGAAAGTATTAAATGGTTTACCAAAGCCGCGAAACAACAAAATGATACGGCACAATATATTTTAGGGACAATGTACTTAAAAGGCTTAGGGACCAAAATCTCTACGAAAGATGCCTTTAAATGGCTAAAAAAAGCGGCAGAACAAGGAAATGCCGATGCCCAACTTAGTTTGGGTGATTTATATTTAAATGGTGTTGGCATCCCCCAATCCCCGGCTAATGCTTTTAAATGGTTTAAAAAATCCGCCGAACAAAATGATCCTATCGCGCAATCTAAATTAGGCATCCTCTACTTTTATGGTCGTGGCGTGAAGAAATCCGATAATGAAGCCTTTAAGTGGTTTGAAAAATCTGCCAAGCAAAACTACCCGATTGCCCAAAAAGATTTAGCCTTAATGTATCTCGATGGCATTGCGGTGAAACAATCTGATCAAAAAGCCTTTGAATGGTTTCAAAAAGCCGCAAAACAAAATTATTTCCCTGCACAAAAAAATCTTGCCTTAATGTATTTATACGGCAAAGGCGTTAAACAATCCGATAGTGAAGCTTTAAAATGGCTCCTAATGGCCGCCAATAAAGGTGACGCCTCGGCGCAAACCATTTTGGCCACAATGTATTTTGAAGGAAAAGGGGTGGAGAAATCGGAGGAAAAAGCCTTTCAATGGATGTTAAAGGCCGCCCAACAAGGGCATTTAATTGCGCAAAAAAATGTCAGCTTAATGTATTTAAACGGACAAGGCACCGCACAGTCCGACGCCCAAGCTTTCCAATGGCTAAAAAAAGCCGCCGAACAAAACGACCCCATTGCCCAAGAAGAACTGGCGGTAATGTATTTTTATGCCAAAGGGGTAAAACAATCTTATGCGGAAGCGTTCAAATGGTTTAAAAAGTCCGCGCAGCAAGGCTATAACATTGCCCAAAAAGATTTAGCCATGATGTATTTAAATGGCCACGGTACGCCAAAATCCACCAGCAACGCATTGAAATGGCTAACAAAAGCCGCTCAACAGCAAGAAGCCAGCGCCCAATATTTATTAGCCTTGCTATATTTAGAAGGCAACGGCGTTGCAAAATCTAAAGAAAAAGCCCACTTTTGGATGGAAAAAGCCGCCCAACAAGGCATTTTAGAGGCACAAATTTGGCTTAAAGCACAACAGTCAAAACCGTAACCGCTCATTCCCATAGGCTCATCTGTTTGGCTGCCGTTTTTTTTATTTCCGGCAGCTGAACATGCAAGCCGACCAACCGAACTTTTCGCCCCTGGCAACGCTGCCAAATTTTTTCTAATAAAATATGGAAATTTTCCTGACTAAATAACAAGGCACTTTTTTCTAAGGTCGTTGTTTGAAAATCATCAAATTTCAACTTCACCCCGATTTTATGTAAATTTAAAAAATCAAAATCAGGGCATGCCTTGCGTAACCGTTGATCTAACAAGCTATAAAGCTCATTAAAAATGCCTTCCGATTCTTTTAAATGACGAATGTCGCGTTTTAAGGTTAACTCGACGCCTACAGATTTGCGTGCCCGATGGGGCTGAATAGGACGCTGATCAATACCATGACTAAAAGCCCAAATACGCTGGCCCATTTTGCCAAATTGTGACAGTAAAATATGCTGCTCAAAATTCTGCACATCTGCACAGGTTTTTAACCCCATTTTTAACAGCTTTTCAGAGGTCACCTTCCCGACACTGGGGATCTTAGAAAGCTCTAAGGCTTTCACAAAATCAGCCACTTCATCCGGTTTAATCACAAAAATCCCGTTGGGTTTATTATAGTCTGAGGCAATTTTGGCTAAGAATTTTAAAGGCGCCACCCCCGCAGAGGCGGTTAAACCGGTTTTTTCCAAAATACGCTGGCGAATTTCATTGGCAATCCACGTGGCGGAACCCGAACATTGCTCACAATCCGTCACATCTAAATAGGCTTCATCTAAAGATAAAGGCTCCACCAAAGGCGTATATTCATAAAAAATTTGCTGAATCTCTTTTGATACCTCGCGATACAAAGGCATATTCACCGGCAATAACACCAAATCAGGACAACGCTTTAATGCTTGCGCCGTGGACATCGCACTATGTAACCCAAATTGGCGAGCCACATAATTACAGGTGCTCAACACCCCTCGCTCTTGAGCCAGCCCACCAATCGCCACGGGCTTATAAGCAAGTTCTGGACGTTTTTTAATTTCAATGGACGCATAAAAGCAATCCATATCAATATGAATAATTTTTCGGACTTCAGAATGCATAAAGAAAAACAGAAAAAAAGAATGGCTCATACTAACATATGGCACTGTTTATTTAAACAGTATTCTTTTATATCTTTTGTTCAATAGAACTATAATTTAGTATTGCTATTCTTCCTTTTTATCTTAGAATAGCGCACCTTATTTTTTTAATTTTTAATAATATGAAAAAAATCTCTCAATATTCACTCATTGCCGCGGTGAGTTTCTTTTTTGTCTTAACCTGTAATTATGCTTTTTTCCATAGCATTATGAATGTTTATCCTTTTGTGGGGAAAAATATACTGTTTATTGCCTCTATTGGATTACTGTTATTTTTATGTAATTTTATTTTCCTCACGTTATTTAGTTCTCGTTGGACAACGAAAGTTATATTAATTTTAACTTTAATGATTAGCGCATTTACCAGTTATTTTATGAATACTTACAATGTGGTCATTAATGATGAAATGATACGTAACGTTGTACAAACCAATGCCAATGAAAGTATGGATTTATTTTCTTGGAAGCTGATATTTTATGTATTATTTTTGGGCTTCATTCCAAGTTTTTTCATTTGGAAAACGCCTCTAAAATTTTATGGGGTTAAAGGGGATGGCTTACGAAAAATCGGCTTTATTTTACTTTCGCTCACCTTAATTGTACTAATCATCTTGCCACAAGGTGGCTACTTTGCCAGCTTCTTCCGCGAACATAAACCCCTACGCTATCAAGCAAATCCTCTTTATTGGATTTATTCTATTGGTAAATATAGTGCTAATAACGTACAAGCCACCCCCCTTGTGGTGATGCCTCACGGTACCGATGCAAAAATCCCAAAAACGCCAGAAAAAACGCTTGTTATTATGGTGGTAGGTGAATCTTTACGCGCCGATATGTTTGGCTTTAATGAAAAACAATATGACACCACCCCACGTTTAGCCAAAGAAACAGATTTGGTGAATTTCCCTAATATGCATTCTTGTGGCACCAGTACCGCTTATTCTGTCCCTTGTATGTTTAGCCAATTTAGCCGTTCTGCTTATTCGTATAAAAAAGCGCAATCTAATGAAAATGTTTTAGATGTCCTGTCGCATGCTGGGGTTAAAGTGCTATGGCGCGATAATAATTCCGATTCCAAAGGGGTGGCATTAAGAGTGCAGTATGAAGATTTTAAAACCACTAAAAATAATCAAGACTGTGATATTGAATGCCGTGATATAGGGATGTTAAAAGGACTAAAACATTTTATTGCCCACAATAAACAAGATAATATTCTTATTGTATTGCATCAAATGGGCAATCACGGGCCTGAATATTTTAAACGTTATCCGAAAGGCTTTGAAAAATTTCAACCCGTTTGTAAAACCAATCAATTAGAAAGCTGTAGCCCTGAAAGTATTCGTAATGCTTATGCCAATGCGGCACTTTATACGGATTATTTTTTAGACGCTACTATTCAGCTTTTAAAATCTTATTCAAGCCACTATAAAACTGCCTTGTTATATATGTCGGATCACGGGGAAAATTTAGGTGAAGATGGCATTTATTTACATGGCCTACCCTACTTAATCGCCCCAGAAGCACAAACTCATGTGGCGAGTTTTTTATGGTTAGGTAAAGATATGCAAAAACGCATTAATGAAGCCAAACTGAAAGCTTATGCTAGTCAATCTTTTAATCAAGACTATGTGTACTCTACTTTGTTAGATCTTTTTGATGTGAAAACCAATGCCTATAATCCTACCTTAGATATTTTAAAACCGGCGGTTATTGGCTCACCTTAGTTAAAAATGCCAGTAAAAAAGGTTCTCCTATTTATATTTTGGAGAACCTTTTAAATTATAATTGCTAACTTAAATAAGCTTAATCACAATGCTTAACAACAACGCTCCAATTTGCTCCAGAACGAATATTATGTTTACGAGCAAAGCTATCCATATTTAACGCAAAAGATACATTTAACAAACTATTTAAATACATTAATGGTTGCCCTTCTTTTACTTCGCCAAAGCTCGCTTTATAAGGCATACGGCCAGAATATAAGGTTTGTGTTTTACCGTCATAGCGTTTTTCCGTAATATTTACGCAAACCATATCATTTAATTTAATATTTGATTTTTCCAATAAGCCATCATTAATATTGGTCCAAATATTACCGTATTGAACATCTAAAATAGGAATATTACCTTTTAATACGCCATCTTTAAGTTCTGCTTTTTGATAAGGAATTTCCACAACTTTATTGGCTAATTTAGGTCCTACTTGTTCAAAACTAATGGCACCAGATGCTAAACGCGCGCCCGTATAAGCATAAACATCACGACCATGGAAAGTATAGGATTTTTCCGAACCAGCTAAGCGATTTACTTTTTCATCAATTTCACGAATTTCATCAATACCAAATTTCTGTGCCACTAAGGTTAAAGTACCATTATCTGGCGTTACAAAATAATGGCCAGTTTTGGTTTTTAATACGACGGATTTTCTATCCGTACCCACACCAGGATCCACCACGCTTACAAAAACACTACCTTTTGGCCAATAATTTGCAGTTTGATATAGTCGGTAAGAGGCTTCCCAAATATTATAGGGCGGGATTTCGTGAGTTAAGTTAAACATTTTAAGATTACGATCTACACCAAAAGCCACGCCTTGCATTGCTGAAACTGCGCCATCTTGTAAACTAAAATCAGTTTGTAAAATTAACGCATTGGGTTCAGAATTTGGCGTTGCAAGGGCACAACCACAAAATGAAGCTAAAGCCAATGTGAATACAGTTTTTTTCATAACGACTCCTTAATGATTAATTTAAGTTCTTCATTATATTCCTGATTTTTGAAGCTTTTTGTGGAGTGGATCACAAAAGTGGTAGATAAAAAAATAGCCTTTTATAGTTTTCTATAAAAGGCTAATTAAAAATTACAAAACTTCTTTAATCTTCTCAGCAATACGTCGAATAACAGGCAATACCACGCTATTTCCTGCTTGTTTATAAAGATTAGCATTGCTTAGTTTTGGCAATACAAAATCTTTTGGGTAACCTTGAAAGTTAAAGCATTCTCTCGGGGTTAATTTACGAATAGTCTCTTTTTTCCCTTGAACATTGAGTAAAGGAACATTATGGCCACCTGTTCCCATATTGGCTGTTAATGTGGGGCAAACATTGCTTTTATTGGTTCGAACATATTGTCTTCGCCATTGGTATAGCGTTTCTGCATCTTTGATTTCATCGACTAATTTATCAAAGAAAGGCGTTTTAGCTGTATAGAAATAGCGTTCTTCAATTTCTGATTCATCTTGTAATAAATCAGTGATTTTGGTTGTTAAAGGAATCTTATGGGGAAACTCAAATTGTTCTGCAAGTTTTTCATCTTTGAAACACACAATGTAAATACGTTCTCGATTTTGCGGGATATTAGCGTATTCACAGGCATTCATCACCTGGTATTTTATATGGTAGCCGTTATCTTTTAGGGATTGTTTAATGATTTCAAATGTTCGCCCTTTATCGTGACTCACAAGGTTTTTCACATTTTCTAAAAAGATGATAGAAGGTTGCTTTTCAATAAAGATACGTTCTAATTCAAAAAAGAGGTCACCACGACCTTTATCTTCAAAACCTTTTCGATATCCCGCAATAGAAAAAGCCTGGCAAGGAAAGCCCGCTAACATCACATCAAAATCAGGAATTTCAGAAGCCTGAACATCAACGATACTACGATGATCCATAATATCTGCATTATTGGCTCTAAACGTTTCTACGGCATATTTATCAATTTCATTGGCATAGACAATTTCAAATCCCGCTTGTTCAAAACCTAAATCTATACCGCCAACACCTGCAAAAAATGATGCACATTTCATTGTTACTTACCTTTCAATTATCTTCATTTATTTTTAAGGACGCTATTCTACAGAAAAAATAAAAAAATGCAGCATAAATAATCTGCATTTAAGAAATTTACTCAAATTGTTTAAATGAGCCACTTTGAATATAGTAATTGCTCGCATCCATAACTGTTTTACGATTAAGTCTATCCCCTTGTTTAATCAAAAAATTATTACTGTTTATCATTTCGACTAAATCGCTATTTCTAACATAGCCAACAACCTGTAATTCCACCAATAAACGCCGTAAGGTTTGATTTAAAAACCCTTGAGCATCTTCTTTTTTGAATAACTCTTTATCTACAATATTTGACAGATTTGTTTTAACTCGACAAAAAACCAAAAAATCATAAACCCCTTTACTATGATTATTTTTATTGGGCATATAAACAACTTTTCCTTCTCGGTTTATTTCCCAATCTTTTTGTTCTAATAACAATAAATTACCAAAATTCTTTGTAGTTTTAATGGCAATTTTAAAAATCCCCCCTGTTTTTTTATTTTTAATCGTAAAGTCTGTATCGTCCCACTTCCCTAAAGGCGTGCATTCATAATCAATATCGCTAACTTCGGCAATGTTTCGTTTTTCACAAAAATGATGAAAAGCTACTTCCCCCATTTTGCCAATAAAAGCATCACAAAAAATATCCATCGGCTTACGCTTTTTCATTCCTCCGGTTCTATTGGCTCGATGCTTTCCTTTTTGGCCAATGGTCATATCCCAACAAAATTTTAAACAGTTAAACTGATCATCAATACTTACATTTACATTAGAAATAAAGTTTACTTTTGAATTTATCGTATAATTTCTTTCATTTTCATAATAAGTCATAGGAATTAAATTAATCATTAATTATTCCTCATCATCACTATGATAATAAGCATCAATTAAATCTTTTCTAAACACAGGCAAACGTACGATTTTGCCCTCTTGTTTTAACTGCTCTATGGCTTCTTTTTGTTTTAATTTCCAATCCTCATACTCTAAGAAATCACACACTTCCACTTTAAAATTCTGATTATCTATTTTAGTAACTCGAATTGAATCAATGCCTTTTTCATTGAGCAATTCTCTTGTTAATTGCTCGTAAGGCTCTAAACCAAAAATACTAAACAATAGCCACTTGCCTAAAATAGACTGCGGGTTACTTTGTAAACCTTTCCCATTATCTTGGGTAATTTTAGCGGTAATTTTATTGCCATCAGGTAAATGTAAATCAAACTGGGAATCTGCTCTTGCTTCTTTATTTAATGCATTAAAACCAAAGAAATTCGGATATAAATGATGAATATAAAGAGGAATATTAGCGTAAGCTTCATAGGCGGGTCTGGGTGTTTCTGAATTTTTATTTTTAGGTTTCCCTAGGGATGCATTAAAGGATGAAGCTTTAGGGACATCGTAATCATAATCGCTATATAAAGGTAAAATAATAAATTCTTTTTTTAAGTTATTATTTTTAATTTCAATTTGATGTGACGTATCCCAGGCATTACTTAAAACAGAAAACGGATCTTCAATAATATTAATTGGAATAGCGATAATTCTCTCTTCCTCTGAAGCATCAAAAGTTTTAAATAAGGTACTTTTGCTCATATTAAATAAATACTGACTTTTCCCATCTGAAAAGCGTATAGATCCTTTTAACTTCGTTTTTTTAATATCACTTATATTTTCAATATCAATTTTATCGTAGAGGCATTCTGTAATATAAATAATATCGTCATCACGAGTCACAAAGTGATAAACATCTTCTGATGTACCATATAAGCGTTTATCATCATCAATACGCTCATTTCTTAATTTAGAGACTTCTTTTACTAACTCTTCATTTTTATTCGCATCAAATAACGCTCTTAATTTTTTACTTTTTTTATTAAACTCGGCAACTTTTTGAACCGTAATATCAGAGGTATGGATCCAAGTTTTTAAACCGATCCCCACTTTTTTCCCTTTGATATTAGCAATAGCATCAAAAGCACTGTCTTTTCTTGTTATTCCTTCCACCTTAAAACTATCAATAAATGAAATTTCATGATTTCGATATTGTAAATAAGGCTTCGAACCATGATTACCCGCTAAATCCTTAAATAATCCACTTAATGCTCCTAAAACTTTAAGTTTTTTTATATAGCTCTCTTGCTCTAAAGGATCTAAATCTTTCCATAATAAATTTGCCATTAAAAACTCCTTAGAATTTCATTTATAAAAAATCTGAGCCTAATTTTAGCAATAAATAAAAAAATTAAGACTCAGATAATTAAGAAATGTGATCCAGTACGTAAAACCTACCCCTGCCCCCACTTATCTGCGGCATCGGTGTCGGATTGACGGCTTTCGATCCAGCGTTCGCCTTGAGGGGTTTGTTCTTTTTTCCAGAAAGGGGCTTTGGTCTTAAGGTAATCCATAATAAATTCATTGGCGTGATAAGCATCGCCGCGGTGGCTTGAGCTGACACCGACGAGGACAATTTCATCACCAGTATTTAAGGCACCCACACGGTGAATGACAGCCACTCGCTGAATATCCCAGCGGTTTTTGGCGATGTTGACAATATCCTCAAGGGCGGATTTGGTCATTGCGGGATAATGCTCTAAATATAAGCCAGAAACTTGATCGCCAAGGTTTAAATCACGCACTTTCCCAACAAATACCACGGTCGCGCCCACTGATTTTGGTTCAGATAACCAATGATAAATTTGCTCTTGTTGAAAAGGGGCTTCTTGTACAAGAACTAAGGTATCCTGTGTTGTTTCCATATTAACCCCCGGTAACTGGTGGGAAAAAGGCAATTTCATCGCCGGCTTGAATGGTGCTTTCTAATGGTGAAAGGCGTTGATTAATGGCGACTAAGGTTTTACCTGGGGTTAAGGCTAACGCCCATTTATCGCCTTTGGCGGCAAGGTGTTGGCGTAGTGCTTCCGCGGTGGCAAATTGTGCTTCTACTTCAATGCTTTCTTGCCCAATTAGCTCACGCGTTTGGGCAAAAAATAATACTTTTAACATAAATTGATTCTCTAAATTTTCTAAGTTTTTTAAGTTTTCGTGACAAAACAAAATTAACAGTTAATTAAAGAAAGGAACTCTTTGCGAGTTTCGCGATCTTCTAAAAATACCCCACCAAAAGCGGAGGTAATAGTGTAACTATTGGTGTCTTTAATGCCGCGACATTTCACGCAAAAATGGGTGGCTTTCATATAAACGGCCACATCTTCCGTATCTAAAATGGTTTGAAAGGCGAGTAAAACTTGTTCCGTTAAACGTTCTTGAACTTGAGGTCGTTGTGCCAAAAACGCCACCACTCGATTGATTTTTGACAAGCCAATCACCCAATCTTTTGGGTAATAAGCCACAGAAACTAAGCCATCAATGGTGACAAAATGATGTTCGCAAGTGCTGGTTAAAGTCACATCGTTGACTAATACCATTTCGCTAACTTGCATTCGATTTTTAATCGTAGTGATTTTGGGGAAATTGGCATAATCCAAGCCACTGAAAATTTCATCCACAAACATTTTTGCCAATCGGTTAGGGGTTTCTTCTAAGCTATCATCGGTTAAATCCAAACCTATAAGCTTCATCACTTCACGCATATGGCTGGCAATTTGTGTGCGACGTTCCTCTTTGCCAAGACTTAGTGCGCACATTGGTGTTTCAATTCCTTTTTTAATAAAGGCCTGACGTACTTTTTGTGCTTCAGGTGAAATATTATCCATTTTTACTCCCTTATAAATTAATGGGCGACATTTTAGCATAACTAATTAAAATCGCTATTTTTCTATGTCTCGAAAAAACGCCTTGAATAAAAAAACACCAATGCAAAAGTAAAAGCCGAAGGAAACACATAAGAAAGTAACAATTTCAGTGGAATTAAAGTAAAATACGTGACAATTTTTACGATAAAACCAGGGCAATTTTCGCCCCTTTTTAATTTCTTAAACTTTTACCTACTTTTAAGGAAAAATTATGCTTCAATTAAAAGACGCTTTACAAAAACTACTTCAACAATTAACCCCCATTAAAGAATATGAATCCCTCCCGTTAGAGCAAGCCTTCAACCGAATTTGTGCTAAAGATGTTTTCTCCCCAATTAATGTGCCAGCTTTTGATAACTCCGCTATGGATGGTTATGCGGTACGCTTAGCTGATTTAGAAAAATCTATGACATTAACTGTTGCCGGCAAATCTTTTGCGGGGAATGCCTTTGATGGGCAATGGCCTGCGCAATCGGTGGTACGTATTATGACGGGGGCAATGGTGCCTGAAGGTACTGATGCAGTGATTATGCAAGAAGAGGTCTGCGTTAATGACAATGGCACGGTCACCTTTAGCAAAATGCCAAAAATGGGGCAAAATGTGCGTCGCCAAGGGGATGATATTGCTATGGGCGATGTGGTGTTAAAGGCGGGAGAAAAAATGACCGCGGTCTCTTTGCCACTCTTAGCCTCCTTAGGATTAGAAGAAGTGTTAGTGCTACGTAAATTAAAAGTGGCGGTGCTTTCTACGGGGGATGAATTAGTTTCTGTCGGTAAGCCTTTAGGGAAAGGTCAAATTTATGATACTAACCGTTTTACCGTGAAATTAATGTTGCAACAATTGGCTTGTGAAGTTATTGATTTTGGTATTCTTGCAGATGATGAAGCCTTATTTGAAAAAACTTTTTTACAAGCACAAGAACAAGCGGATTTAATTATTACCAGCGGTGGCGTTTCTGTTGGGGAAGCGGATTTCACCAAAACGGTTTTAGAAAAATTAGGCCAAGTAAACTTCTGGAAAATTGCGATGAAACCAGGTAAACCTTTTGCTTTCGGTAAAATTGGGAAGGCTTGGTTCTGTGGCTTACCAGGCAACCCTGTTTCAGCTTTAGTCACCTTCTACCAACTTGTACAACCCGCTATTGCAAAATTAAGTGGCCACAGTCAATGGCAAGTACCACAACAATTTAAAGCCACCACCACGGCCTTTTTGAAAAAACGCCCAGGGCGCCAAGATTTCCAACGTGGTTTCTATTCTGTTAATGCAGAAGGCAACATTGAAGTACAAGCTGTCGGCTTCCAAGGCTCGCATATTTTTAGTGCCTTCGTTGAAAGTAATTGCTTTATTGTCTTAGAAGCCGAACGAGGTAATGTCGAAGCGGGAGAAACCGTTTGGATTCAACCTTTCAATGGATTATTAGGCTAAGCTGTCAATTAATATTAAGGAATAAATACTATGGCAATACTCTCTCCTGCTGAAGAAATGCGTTATAACCGTCAAATTAATTTACGCGCCATTGATTTTGATGGCCAAGAAAAATTAAAAAGTAGCAAAATATTAATTGTCGGTTTAGGGGGACTTGGCTGTGCCGCCAGTCAATATTTAACAACCGCAGGAATTGGGCATTTAACCTTATTAGATTTTGATACCGTATCCCTTTCTAATTTACAACGCCAAGTTTTACATCAAGATAGTCGTTTAGGAATGGCGAAAGTACTTTCCGCGAAACAAAGTTTAGAAAAATTAAATCCACATATTGAAATTAAGCCTATTCATCAAAAATTAAATGATGATGAATTAATGGCATTAATTAAAAATGTGGATCTTGTTTTAGACTGTACAGATAATTTAAGCACGCGTAATCAATTAGATAAATGCTGTCAACAAATTAAAAAACCGTTAATTTCTGGCGCAGTTATTCGAATGGAAGGCTTATTAACAACCTTTACTTATGAAGAAAATACCCCCACTTATCGCGGTATGAGCCAATTATTTGGCGAGCAAGGACAAAGCTGTGCCGAAACCGGCGTACTGGCCCCAATGGTTGGCATTATTGGCACGATGCAAGCCTTAGAGGCCATTAAAGTGCGTTTAAATATTGGGGAAAATCTTTGTGGACGGTTATTAATGGTGGATGGATTAACGATGCAATTCCGCGAAATGATATTGCCAACTTTTTAATTTTCTTAAGAAAATTTACAACAAAGGAGCCTCGGCTCCTTTATTTATTTCTCTTTGTTTTTTATTCAAAAATAAAATAATTAGTCCTGACACGCCATTTTACATTACCTATTTTTTACTATTTCCCCCTATTTTATGATTTTGATTAATTTTCTATTTTTTATTTAAAAAGGCGTTTTATAATCTAAATCAAATTTGCCATAAAAAAGAGGCAAAGAAATCAAAAATAACGCCCTACCTCTTAAAGATTAAATTCCAAAAATAAATAAACAAATAAAAAATCTATATAAAAATCCCCCTACAATTCACTCAATTAATAAGTTTAATTCCCCCTTTTTTGTTAAAAAAATATACATTTCATTAAATTAATAAACAATATTTTAATTTATCTCAATTTTTTCTTATTTATTATTTGATTTTTATTATTTTTTTGTTATTTTAATTTTCGATTTATAAAAAGTGCAAAAACAAAGGAAACAAAATGTCTAACTTAATTAAACCTCTTAATAATCTACGCAGTTTACGTGCTATTGCTCGTGACTTATCTTTAGAAGAATTAGAATCCATTTTAGAAAAAGTAACTATCGTTGTTGAAGAAAAACGTGCGGTTGTTGCTGAAGAAATGAGAAAAGAACAAGAACATGCTGAATTAATTGACAAGTACAAAAGATTACTTGAAGAAGACGGCATCGGCTTAGAAGAATTAGCCGCAAATATCGAGGCATTAAAAACCACTAAACCGGTGAAAAAACGTGCGCCTCGTCCAGCAAAATATGAATACCTAAATGAAGAAGGGGAAATTATGACTTGGACAGGCCAAGGTAGAACACCAAAACTTATTCAAATCGAATTAGATAAAGGCCGTTCTCTTTCTGAATTTGAAATCTAAAAAACGCTCTCATAGAAAAACCATGACATTAGTCATGGTTTTTTATTTCCTATTATTTCCTCTTTAATTTATGGCGCCACAAAATGCCCAGATTTGCCGCCAGATTTTTCCAATAAACGCACATTGCTAATAATCATATCTTTTTGTACCGCTTTACACATATCATAAATGGTCAGCGCCGCTACAGTTGCTGCCGTTAATGCTTCCATTTCTACCCCAGTTTTCCCCGTTAATTTACACAGGCTTTCAATGCGGACTTGGTTAGTTTCTGGAAGTGCTTCAAGGCTTACTTCTACTTTAGAAAGTAATAAAGGGTGGCAAAGTGGAATTAAATCCCATGTTCTTTTCGCCGCTTGAATCCCCGCAATACGTGCCGTGGCAAAAACATCGCCTTTATGATGTGAACCAGACATAATCATTTCTAAGGTTTTTTGTGACATTGTCACAAAAGCTTCCGCTCTCGCTTCCCGGACGGTTTCCTGTTTCATTGAAACATCCACCATATTGGCTTCACCATCGGCATTAATATGTGTAAAAGTTGTCATTCATTGGATTCCTTTTGTTAAATTTTATCTAAAATTGTGCCCTAAACTTAGCCACCAATACTCGCTAAATGCGGACGTACACCACTGTCGCCATTATGTAGGAAATGATGCTCACGCTTCCCTAATAACGCCGTAGAAATCCGCGCTTTTAATTGAGTATGATCTTCGTCTGATTGTAATAAATCCCGCAAATCTATGCCCTCTTCGCCAAATAGGCATAAATGTAGCTTACCTTTCGCTGAAATTCGTAACCGATTACAGCTCACACAAAATGATTTTTCATAAGGCATAATTAAGCCAATTTCGCCCACATAATCAGGGTGTCGAAAAATCTTCGCCGGGCCATCAAGATAAGAACGTGGCTGCAATTGCCAGCCTTCTTTTAATAATTTATCCATTAACACTTGGCCAGAAAGGTGATGCTGATGGAAAAAGCTGTCCATTTCGCCGGTTTCCATTAATTCAATAAAACGCATTTGAATCGGTTTATCCTTAATCCAAGCAAGGAAAAGATCAAACTCGCCATCATTTAAATGCTTCATTAATACGGAATTCACTTTTACTTTTTGATAACCCACCTCTAAAGCCTTATTAATGCCAAGCATGACATCATCAAATTTATTCACCCCAGTAATAGAATGAAAAAGGCGCGGATCTAAACTGTCCACACTGACATTAATGGCTGTAATTCCTGCTTTTTTCCAATCTTCAACTTCTTTGGCCATCCGAAAACCATTGGTTGTTAAAGCAATTTGGCGTACTTTCGGCAAATCTGCAATGGTTTCCACAATGGGTAAAAAATCTTTCCGAAGGGTTGGCTCCCCGCCGGTAATGCGGATTTTCTCTGTACCGAGGTCAGTAAAAGCATGGGCTATGCGGGTGATTTCAGGAAGGGTTAAAAACTTAGGTTTGTCTTTTTCAGGTTTGTAACCGTCAGGTAAACAATAGGTACAACGAAAATTACACACGTCGGTAATAGAAAGACGTAAATAATAATATTGGCGTTGGAAACGATCGGTTAATGTTTCCACTTCGTTGTTACCAACGTTTTTAATGGGAATTATGTTTTGCACTGGACACCTTTATAAGTAACGAAAGGATAAATCGTTTCCCATTTATCCCTGAGTGATAATATCACTGGCTTAATCTCCTTATTAACCTTTATAAAAAAATTAACTTAGGCCATTAAGCTCGGAGTTCTGCGTTAAAAAAATTTGTGAGGCTCATTGTAAAAGATAACGCTTTATTATCATAGTTTTTTTATTTGAAATTTAAAATAAACCCATAATAGAGCTATATTTCCTTTATTTTTTGTACAAAAAAACCTCCCATATCAGTATGAGAGGTTTTTCATTATAGAATTGATGCTTAGAATTTATATCCTACACCAAAGCCTGTGCTAAAGTTTTTCTGAGAATCATGGGTAACGGAACCTTTAATGATCCATTTACCATTGTCAGATGCACGAGAATAACCCACAGAAATGGCTTGTTGATCTCGATAGGTGCCCACGGCTGCACTAATCATAGAATCCCCAGCGGTATAAACCTGTGGTAAATGGGCCGCTGCCATCGCCGCCGCACTACCTGCATTGGCTTCTTTACGATGTGCTTTAATAGCATTGGTGATATTGTTTAACTTCATATTCACGTCTGTTTTTAAATCGTAAAGCTGGCTACCGTTTACCGCGTCTGTAGAATCTGGCGAAATTAAGCCAGGTGCTACATTGGTGATAACTTTATTTCCAGCATCAATACCATTCTTAGTCATGCTTGGTCCATTATCAATACTCAAGCCTGAATTATTTACAATGACTTTATTGCCAGAACCATCTTTGATCGTTACACCATTATCGTTAATATTTGTATTACCTGTTGTTACAGAATTAACTTTAACATCATTATTTAAAGATATTTGTACTTCTCCCTTATCATTTATACCTTCAGTCGTAATATTATCATCACCTGTAAGTTTAATACTTTCTCCAAGGTTTTTATGGACTGTATTGCCTTTATCTCCTGAAAGATTAAATCCTTTTGCTTTAACATCCGAAATTTCAGAATTTATAGTCGTGATCTGATCAGCTACATTTTTCAACTGCCCTTCTGTTGCCGCTACTCCTTCACGACCATTGACACCAGTTGTGCCATCTACATACTTCGTATTTCCAAGTCCAGAAATTTCACTAACGATGTTACCTTTATCATCTGTACTACCAATGTGAATATCTCCAAATGTCGCCTTACCATTTTCAATGGAAGTCTTATCTCCAATAGAAAGTTTTCCAGTATTTCCATCCATTGTAATTTGCTTATCGGCATTCTTTCCTAATGTAATGGAATCCTTTAGAGAAACTTCATAGTTTGCGGCCTCTCCAGCCTGAGCGGTATTCTTAACTGCTATATTTCCAACTCCAGTGACTGTAGAATGTTTCGCAGCCTCTGTGGCTACATTTTGAATTGCTGTATCCAGTTGTCCTTTGTTTACAGCATCACTGTTTTTCACTCCATCTGCCACATTAGAAATAACTTTATTACCTGCATTGATTCCAGCAGTAGTAACACTTGGACCATTTTTAATTATTAATCCAGTATTATTTATTGTTGTTCCTCCTGCAAATGTAAGACTATCAATATTTCTTAACTCTTTGTTAAGTCTAATTTCTAGACCGCCTTCACCATCTTGTACAACATTAATATTTCCTGCTGCTGATTTAAATGCTCCAGAAGCTGTTTCATCTACTCCCTCACCTTTAATAGTAAGTCTAGAATTAAGTTTTCTAGTAACGTCTTTAGCATCATTTCCTGCAAAGATTAATCCGTCATCAAGAGTTGCAACTTCATGATCAATACCATTCTTATCTTCATAAACGATACGTGTCATTCCGTCTGTTCCATTCGAACCATCTGTTCCGTCTATTCCGTTTTGACCATTCATAACTTTGATATCTGCATGGACATCTTTAGCATCCTTACCGTTTACTCCGTCATGTCCGTCAAGACCAATGACACCATTAGTTCCATTGTCTCCTGTTTCCCCTTTGATGCTAACAGCAGATGTTCCATCTTCTCCTTTAACAGAAATTCCATCTTTACCGTTAATGGCTACAGAAGATTTTCCATCTGCACCATTTACTCCGATTGCGCCATCTACTCCTGGTTTACCATCTGTTGCTGCTTTTCCAACAGAGATGTTGTCTTTTAGAGAAATTAGGAAATCATTTCCAACTACTGCAGTAGAAATACTGTCATCACCTTTCACAGAGATTTCGTTACCTAAAGTATTCGTGATTTCTTTTCCATCGTCATCAGTAAGTCCAAATGTTTTTGTATCTACATTTGTATTTACCTCATTGATGGCTGCTTGAAGTTGTCCTTCTGTTGCTGCACGATCTTCTTTTACTGTATGACCATCTGTAAGCCACTTAGTATTTGTTAGACCAGAAATTTCTCTTGTTGTAGTTCCAGCATCTGTTACAGAAGAAATTGTAATTCCATCCTCTCCACCAACTGTTACCTTATCAGTGACAGCAATTGATTTAAGATCTTTCAAATCTTTTGCAAGTTTTACATGAAGTTTTCCATCATCATATTTCACAGCAATGTTAGAATCTGTCAAGTCTCCAGTTGCTCCACCGATGATTTCTAATTGTTCATTAAGTTTTTTAGCGATAACTGTTGTGTCGTCACCTTTGAACTTAAGTCCGTCATCTAGAGTTGCAATTGTGTGATCTTTTCCGTCTTCGTCGACATAAACAACTCGAGTGATTCCATTCTTTCCGTCAACTCCTGCAATACCATCCTTACCATTTACAACTTTGATGTCTGCCACTGCATTCTTTCCGTCAGCACCATTTGTTCCTGCTTGTCCATCCTTACCGTTGATTCCTTTTTCTCCAACGATAGTAACACTTCCAGCTTTTCCTGGTTTACCGTCTTCTCCTGATACTCCTTTTTCTCCAACGGTTACAGTGTTTGCTGTTAGGTCTTTCGCTAGCATGATTTCAACATTTGTGTTACCTTGCTTGTCTTGTGTTACTACAGTACGAACGTTGTCACTTGCATATTTTGTTTTGTCTAAGACTTCACCTGAAACTTGTTTACCAGTAATTGTAACGATAGAACCAAGTTTATTTGCTACAGGATTTGTATCTCCTGCATTTGCTCCAAATTTAAGCCCTTTGTTAATAATGCCTGTTTCTGTTGTCTTGATCGCTCCATCGAGTGCTTCTAAGTTCCCAGCAACAGTATTTGATGAGGCAATGTAATTTCCATCTGTATCAACATGAACTTCATTGTAAAGCGTGTCACCTTTCACAAGACCATTGCTATTTTTTGCTACAGTTCCTGTTCCAAGGGTATTTTCCCAAGCTGTTTTATCTGTTCCGGCAATATTAGAGGCATCTTTTTTAGCATAAGCATCTAAATCAACTGTTTTGGCAACATCAGAAAGATCTACATTAACTTTATAAGCGTTACCTTCCGTACCATCACCTTCTACTGTTGTGTTTGTACCGTTTTCCAATTTAGCGATTGTAGTAAATTTCTTAACTAGAGATTGAACAATATTACCTTCTTGAATTGTGTTATTTGCGATCTTATCCCCTGTAATACTTGAAGCTTTTAGACTCAAGTTTACATCTCCTGCTAAAATACTTCCTTGATCTACAGAAATCATTGTGTCTCCAACAATATTATGTACATCTGCTGTATTTACTTTTAAATCAATATTATCTGCATTTGTTTTTACTTGAGTATCCAGCGCACTTAAGTTTCCTGCTACTGTATTTCCTGCTTGAACATAATTACCACCTGAAACATGAACTTCATCATATAAAGTGTCTCCGTTAATTAGACCTTTGTCATTATCTGCAACTGTTCCTGTTCCTTTTACATTTACTTTCCAAACTTTGTTACCATCTTTATCCTCAGAAGAAACAGTTGTATTTGTTCCATCTGCTAAAGTTACGGCTTCAATAGCAAGATTTTTTACAATTGTATCTCCTTCTGTTGTTAAGTTATCTAAGTTTGTATTTGCTTTCGTTGCATCAGATTGAACATCTACTGTGTAAGTGTCTACTCCAGCTTCATCTGTTTTATTTACACTCGCAAGTCCTGTTCCTTTTACATCAATTACTGTCTTCGCAAGATTCTTAACAACTGTATCTCCTGCTTCAGTTAAGTTTGAAAGATTTTTATCTGCTACAGAAGATAGATCTGCTGAAATATTATATTCTTTTCCACCTTCAGCATTTGTTCCTTCCGTTAGAATAATATTATCTCCCTTAGTAATTGTTGTATGTTTTGCTGCTGTTGCTTCTATAGAACTTAAATCTACATTTACTTTGTATGGACTTCCTGCCTCTCCATTTCCATCTACTGTCGTATTTGTTCCTGCTACAAGTTCTGCTTTCTTAGTAAATTTAGCTACTGCTGTTGAATCAATATTTCCTTCTTTAATTGTATTGTTAGCAATTTTATCTCCTGTAATACTTGAAGCTTTTAGACTTAAGTTTACATCGCCTGCTAAAATACTTCCTTGATCTACAGAAATCATTGTGTCTCCAACAATATTAT
>SAMEA104404106__coassemble_730_pt1 | contig 30800 bp, 27 predicted proteins | sample SAMEA104404106__metabat2_high_PE_050 | metagenome-assembled genome bin SAMEA104404106 (sample SAMEA104404106) | Balaenoptera acutorostrata | reverse complement strand
AATTTTTGAGATTTTTACCATCTTTTTTCTTTCTTTTAACTCGCCTTAACGGTTGCGTTGTTCGGTGTTTGTTCATTTCTTTGCGGATCAGTGGCCTGAGGACAGAAGACAGAGGACAGAAAGATTTTAACAACCTTCATTTACCTTTCAGCCTTCAGTTTTCTGATTACTAATGATGGCAAAAGAAGGTTGTAACAACTTTCGTGCGAGCCTTCAGTCTTCTGTCTTCTGTCCTCTGTCTTCTGATAGCCAGGCAATTTATACGGGGACCCCAGATCGGTCGCATTATTATTTTGTTTTTATTAGCTTTTGGTTTTAGAAAAGAGTTTTATTTTGTAACTCATTGAAATTAATAAAATTTTGTAGGGGCAGAACAGGAGCGCAGCGACGCCTTTCTGCCCGTCTCACGGAGCGGGGAGTTAAACGGAAGGGTGTGAAAATCTTAAAGTGTTTGGTTATACAAAAAAAATTTAAAATAACAATTTTCTTTATAACTCATTGAAATACAAAAAATTCTGCTATTTAAACCATCGCCTCACTTTATTATTTTTATAACCTTTCGTGGGGCATTTATTTTAGTGAGACGGGACTGGGATACGGGCTGTTTCACAGCCCTAGCCAGCCCCTACGTTTTCTTTTTAAAATCAACTACTTATATTTTATTTACTATAGATTGTGAAAATCTTTTTGTCATGTTGTTTTCCATGAAAGATAATACTTCAATAAGCGAAATAAAATCGTAACATATTGATTTTAAAAAGGATTGTAGGGGCGAGCCAGGAATGCGTAAGCATTCCGTGTCCTCGTCCCGCCTCACTGCAATCTCCAACCCACTAAAGCCAATAAAATCCCTTATAGATTAAATAAAAAAATAAACCTTGAACTTATTCTAAAAAAATAGATAATTCATTATTAAAACGCAATTTTTAAAAATTGAGGTTAAATAATGAAAATATCAAAACCATTGCCAACAATAGATCTAATGAATAAATTTGAGCCAGAGCAATTATTCCCATGTCTCCCCGATTATAAGGCTGTAGATGAAAAAGGCCGTTACCTCCATTGGCACGATTTTCAATTTAGAAATCCACAAAATAGCGAATTAAAATGGCTAGCGGTAAAACTAAACAGAGCAAGCTTAAAAAATACGATTAAATTAGGAGATGAAATATTCTCTTTCTGCGTTCCTGACAGCCTACAATCACAACTCCATTTTGTAGATAAAGCCACCGGAGGCAATGTAGGAACAACAAGCTTATCTGGCCTTAGCAAAGCAGAGCAGGATAGATTTCTACTAAAATCTTTAATCATGGAAGAAGCCATCACCTCCGCCCAACTTGAGGGGGCGGTAACGACGCGTAAAGTGGCGAAAGAAATGTTGGAAACGGAAAGAAAACCGAAAACAAAAGATGAAATTATGATCGTAAATAACTACAAATTAATGACGGAAGCGATCAAATTAAAGGATCAACCTTTAAGCCTCGATCTCATTTTAGAATTTCATCGATTAGCCACAAACAATGCCATTGAAAATAACGCAGCACCCGGGGAATTTAGAACAGATAATGAAATTTATATTGCGGATAATGACGGCAATAAAATTCACCAACCGCCAGCTTATGAAAAGCTATCCCAATTAATGGAAGATCTGTGCCAATTTGCCAATGAAGAACATAACGGCGAAGAAGGGGCTTTATTTATTCACCCTGTGATAAAAGCGATCATCCTTCATTTCTTAATCGGTTATATTCATCCTTTTGGTGATGGTAACGGCAGAACAGCCAGAGCATTATTTTATTGGTTTATGTTGAAATCCGGCTACTGGCTCTTTGAATATATTTCCATTAGCCGCTTATTAAAAGTCGCTCCAGTAAAATACGCGAAAGCCTATATTTATACCGAAACTGATGAATTAGATATGACATATTTTATTTATTATCAAATGGATATCATAAAAAGAGCAATTAATGCCCTAGAAACCTACATCACCAATAAACAATCCCACTTCAAAAAATTTATGGGAGAAATTGCCAAATTTACCGCGAAATCCTCAGTAAAAATTAACGACAGACAAATGAGAATTTTACAAAAAGCCGTAAAAAATACCGGTTATATTTTTACAGCAAAAGAAATCTGCAACGAATACGGCGTAACAGAAAACACCGCCAGAAAAGACCTAAAAACACTCCACGATTTAAACCTATTAGGCGTATTTAAAGTGGGCAAATCCACAGGCTATATTTCACCGAGTGATTTGTTGGAGAGATTGCAGAGAAGTTAGGAGAGATTTTTTATAAGCATCATTTATTGAGTTTGGGGTTTAAAAGGGAGTTTTTTTTAACTCATTGAAATATATAAGATCGGGTAGGGGCTAAACAGGAGCGTAGCGACGCCTTTTAGCCCGTCTCACGGAGCGGGGGTGTAAAACGAAAGGGTGTGAAAATCTCAAAGTGTTTACCTATACAAAAAGATTAATCCCCAAATATAGTTTACAATACCCCTTCATTCCCATATTCAAAAGAAATCTCAACATGAAAAAAATCCTCATAACCGGCGGCGCAGGGTTTATTGGGTCTGCATTAATACGCGAGATCATAAATAACAGCCAAGATAGCGTAATCAACGTAGATAAACTGACCTATGCAGGTAACCTGAAGGCATTAGAAACTGTGGCAGGGAGTTTGCGTTATCAGTTTGAAAAAGTGGATATTTGTAATAGGGAAGAAATGCAACGGATTTTTACCCAACACCAACCGGATGCTGTAATGCACCTGGCGGCAGAAAGCCATGTGGATCGTTCTATTAATGGGCCAGATGCTTTTATTCAAACCAATATCGTTGGAACTTATGTCTTATTAGATATTGCTCGTCAATATTGGCAAAATCTAGCAAAAGACAAAAAAGAAGCCTTTCGTTTTCATCATATTTCTACTGATGAAGTCTATGGTGATCTAGAGAATAGCGACGAACTCTTTACCGAAAGCACCGCCTACGCACCAAGCAGCCCTTATTCCGCCTCCAAAGCATCAAGTGATCACCTGGTACGAGCTTGGCAACGCACCTATGGGTTACCCACAATCATCACCAACTGTTCCAACAACTACGGCCCCTATCAACACCCAGAAAAATTGATCCCAAGAATGATCCTAAATGCCATCGCAGGCAAACCCTTAACAATTTACGGCAACGGCCAACAAATTCGAGATTGGTTATATGTGGAAGATCATGCCCGCGCACTGTATAAAGTCCTCACCGAAGGAAAAGTAGGGGAAACTTACAACATCGGCGGCCATAACGAAAAAACAAATTTAGAAGTGGTGCAAAGCATTTGCCACATCCTAGAACAACTGGCCCTACAAAAACCAAAAGGCATTCAAGCTTACCAAGATCTCATCACCTTCGTCACCGACCGTCCCGGGCACGATGTTCGTTATGCTATTGATGCCAGCAAAATCCAAAAAGAACTTAACTGGATCCCACAAGAAACCTTTCAAACAGGCTTAAGAAAAACGGTGGAGTGGTACATAAACCAAGAGAAGAAAGAGAAGGTATAAGTTTGAGAAAGGTTAATGAGTAGAAACAGAAAATTAGGCTTAAAGGACAAAATTGATGCTATTTTAGAGTAGATCGCTCTTAAAGGACAAAATTGAGGCTGGAAAAGATTGAGTGTTTTATGCTCAATCTTTTTTGTTTTTAGACCTTTAAAATCTCATCAATAATTTTGATCTTTTGCGCCTTTGATAGCCCAGGATGACAACGGATTTTAGTTTTTAAATGCCCAAAAGATCCTTCAATTTTATTTGAGGTATTTGGAATTCCTAGATCAGGATCTTTTTGGTAAGTGAATAAAAATGGGAGGTTATTCCTTAAACTTCTGTACGCACTACGTAGTCTTCTATGTGTATAGTGAGATTTTCCAGTTTCTGGGTTTATGCTACGTTCATTAAGATACTCTCCCCATAGGTCAAACCATTGATCTAGGTAATCAGAAAATTGAATCTGAGTAGAGGATGTAAGGAAGCTTACGACATATTTTAGATCTTTTCCTGATTGATGCTTAGGCTTCTGAGAGAGGTAACGCCTGATAATACTGGCTTGGTGGTATTGGCAGAATTGAACAGGATAACGATCTTGTAACGCTTGGATCAGCCCTTTATGCCCATCACAGACTACGGCTTTTATTTTAAACCCTTGAATTTCAAGTTGATGAATACCTTGTAAATACAATTTAGTTGTCTCATTTGCCACGTAAAATTTAAGTAAATTTTCCCCATTTGTAGCATCCTGAAATAACATCACCCCAAAATTTCTTCCCCAATATGTGGTATCAACAAGCAAAATAATATCCCTTGTTTTTGGAATTGGGTGGTCTAATTTATGCTCTTTTAAACGCCTCTGGATCGTTTTAGAAGAGCAATTATATATTTTTGCAAGCTGCTTTAAGGTTTGCTTTCCATAAACATAATCGTGCCAAATTTGGGCCGAATTAAGGCGTTTTTTAACTAAAAAAGAGTGATGGCAATCTTTACATTTACATCGTTGAATGCCGTTAATTTTGCCATTTTTCTTGATATTTTTACTGTTGCATTTTAAGCATTTTTTTGAAACATAATTAAAAGTGAGATAAAGCTATATAATACAAGGCTTCATCCCACTTTCCAGCCTCAATTTTGTCCTTTAAGCCGAAAATTAAAATAACAACCTTAATTTATAACTCATTGAAATAGATAAAATTTGTAGGGGCAAAATAGGAGCGAAGCGACGCCTTTTTGCCCGCCTCATTGAACGAAATATTTAAACGAAAGGTAATCAAAATCCCAAAACCTTCCCCCCAGATTTCCACAAAAACCAACAAACCACCAAACAAAATAAAATCATAACATATTGATTTGTAAATGGATTGTAGGGGCGGCGCCAGGAATGCGCCAGCATTCCGTGTCCTCGTCCCGTTTCACTGCAATCTCTAGCTCACCAAAGCCAATAAAGTAGCAGAGGTGGGCTTTAATGTTTTCCATGACATGCATTTTTTAAACCTAACTCAATGAAAAATTTAATGAAATATAGCTGTTTTGTTCTGTTCTTTTTATTAAAATATCCCCCTTACCGATACTATAAGAACAAGTAAGCAAAAATTGATTAACTAATGTTATAGGAGTTTTACATTGAATATGGAAGATAAGATTGATACCACAGGCATGACAGTTATTAGTAATTCGGATGAATTGCTAGATTATGTGGTTAAACAGTTAAAAAATAACTTTGATAAAGAAAAAGAAGATAATCCATATTTTTACTTAGATAATAAAGAATTAAGTGATATTAAAGAATATTTAAAAGTAAATGATAGGATTCATTATGTCCAAATTTTTAATGAATTCTTAAAAAAACAAAGTATTTATTTTTATAATGTTTATTTTGAAAATAAACTTTATTTTAATTTTTTAATATATTTTAAATCTATACATTTTGAATGTTGCTTGTTTAATGGTGATATGGATTTTAATAATAAAATAAAATTATATAAAACCAAACATAAACTTGTAGGTAAGAAAACTTTCATAAAAAAATCACAAATACCTTGTTTAGATATTAAATCTATAAATATTGATAAGTTAATCATTAATTCTTGTGTGTTTAAAGGTAGATTTATTTTAAATAATTTAAATTCTAAAAGTATTAATTGTATAAAAACAGTATTCCATAAAAAAGTAGAACTAAAGAAAAGTAAAATTAATAAGATAAATTTAATTGATACTAACTTTAATGGCATTATTGATACTTATGGATCTAAATTTAATAAATTTTACTGTGAAAAATGCATTTTTCAAAAATTTGCAGCATTTGAAGGGTGTGAATTTGGAAGGGAGGAGTGTTTATTTGATCCTGTAGTATTTAAATATTCTACATTTTTAAATTTTGTTACTTTTAGGAACTCTAAATTTTATTCAGGATTAAACCTTGATTTTGCAAACTTTGATGGAGAAGTAAATTTTTTAAATATTAATATTAATGATAAAGGGACAACTAAAGAAACATATAGGGTAATAAAAAGTTATTTTGATCAGGCTAAAAACTATATTGAAGCAAACAAATACTTTGCAAAAGAAAAAAACAAACATATGCAAAGTTTAGATTATTTTAGTACTCATTTTTTTGAAAAGTTAATTTTACATTTAAATAAATGTATATCTAATTTTGGTCAAAGTTATATGAGGCCTTTATTATTAATGATTTTATATGCTGTATTAGTCAAGAAGATGAAAAGGCTTTATCATGAAGCGTTCTTTCAATCGATATGTCCTTCATTTAATCCATATATTCGAGATATTATTAATTGTTTTAATGGATTAGTAGAAGAAATAACACCAATAAAAATATTTTCAACAGGTAATATGGCAATTTTTCATGTACTTAATTACATTATCTTCGCCAGCCTTACCTGGCAACTCATCGTAGCCGTTAAACGCCATACAAAACGTTAGTTAAAAAAGAAGATAACGATAGTGTTATCTTCTTTTTTATGGGGGGATATCAATCTAAAAATAATGTAATTTCAACATGTTATTGTATAATTAAGTCTTATTTATTCCTAAATCAAGGTGGTTAAATTGTTTATAGATAAAAATTGGAGCTTACAAGAAGCTTTTGATGAAATTAATTCACGATATTGGCCAGGGGGATTATCTACAGGACCTAAGCGTAATGCCTTAATTTATTCGTGGGGACAATTAGCAGGAAGAACAAGAGCTTTATCTGAATTAGATTCTATGATTAAGTTTTATGGTTCAAAAAACAAGATGGCTAAAGCTATTCATATGAGCTCTAGTTCAATAAAAAAATTACAAGATTTTTTTTATTCATTACCTTCTGATTTAGAAGATTTAGATGAAATTCATATACATAGCTTTATTGAGGGAGAAAGATGTCCTTATGAAGAGGATTTAACTCATGAATTTAAAGAAATTAAGAATAATAATCCAGCAAAAACAATTCAAAATACAATTAATAAATATATTATTTCTTTTTTAAACAGTAATGGTGGGAGCATATATTGGGAGATTTGTGATAATGGTAAAGTAAAAAGTATTAATCTTAATAGTACTCAGAAGGATGAAATAAAAAAAGCGATTAATAATAAAATAAATACTATAGAACCTCGTATAGATCCTACAAGAATAAAGGTCATTTTTCATCCTATAGAGAATTTAGAAAATCAATTTGTTATTGAAGTAAAGATACCAAAATCTAATGATAAAAAACTATATTTTAATTCTTCTGGAGAAACATGGGTAAGAGTTAATGGGTGTTCACAACAATTAAAAGGTATTGCCCAGCAAGACTGTATTATTAATCGTATGTGAAAACATAATTAATAGCTATTAGGAATTTCATTTTATGACGAAAAAAAATAATCTTATATTGCTTCTAAATTTTTTTAGAAAACATGAAAAACAAGGCTCTAAATTTACATATAAAGAGGCTTCAAAAGCTACAAGTTATGCGACTAATACTGTTAGGAAATATGTTTCTGAAAAATTAAAAGGTAAATATATATTCAAAGCAAATAGTAACAAAAAATGGTATTCACAAGGGTTGTTAAATATATCTAATGATGAATTTTTACGTTTAATGTCACAAAGTATATCTTATCATCAGCCAACAGATGATGAAAAAATGTATGCTAAGTTAATTGAAAGAAGCTTTGATTCATTTACTCTTGCTCTTGAAAGTTATAATCGACCAAGTCTTAGTAATAGAGTAGAAGTTTTTACTATTATGATGGTAAATGCTTGGGAATTATTTTTTAAAGCCGAAATTCTGAAGAAAGAAGGAAAAGCATCTCTTTTCTATCAAAACAATAAAAGTATATCAATTACAGATTCATTACGAATCTGCTTACCACATAATGACCCTATTAAGGCTAATATTGAAACAATTATAAATTTACGAGATCAGTCAATACATTTATTACTCCCAGAATTACAACCTAAATTGTCTAGAATATTTCAAGCAAATGTATTGAATTATCAAAAAAGATATTATGAGAAAATGGGAATATTCCCATTAAAAGGGCAAAGTATCGGAATGTTAAGCTTGGTTATTGATGGTCCCGAATTAGAAATTGGAATAATTAAAGAATCTTATGGCGAATTAACAGCTAATGAAGTATCTAAATTTCTTAAACAATTTGAACAAAAAGCATGTGAAATGAATTCTGAACAATATTCAATTCCTATTGAATATACATTGGCATTAGTTAAAAATGCTAATGATGCAGATATAACATTAAATACGGGAAATAATGGGGAGCAAGCTGTTATTATCACCAAAGCCAAAGATTTGAGTTCTACTCATCCATATACAACTACAAAAGTAATACAAGAAATTAATACTCATTTAAATAATAAAACAGTAACGACATATTCATTTAATGCTATTTGTAAAAAACATAAAATAAAAGAGAAAAATGATGAACGTCATAATTATACAGATATACACCGTTATTCTGATTTATTTGTAAAGTGGGTTGTTAAGAATATTTCTGAACAAAAGAATTGGTTAAAAAGCGCTTTAGATGAGTACAAAAAAAATAAAAGGAAACGAGATAAGAAGAGAAAATAAGAAAGTTGGACCTTTGTGGCATTAATAAATGATGATATGTGAGTTTTATTGATGATTGTATTGGTCTTGGATGTTTAAGCTAGAGATTCAGAGATGGGGAATTTTTATCAATAGAAGTAATGTTAAAAAATGATTATTGAATGATAATTCAAACCTACGCTTGCGTAGGTTTTTTTATGCACTAAAATCGAATAAAAAATCAATAAAAAAATAAAAGTATTAAAAATGTATTTAACACAAATTAATTTTATATTGAAAAAACGCAATATTTAACGCTCTAAGAGACGTTTGCTTTAAGTTTACCATTTTTAACGTATTGACTTACTTATGCCCTTAACAGTGTTGTTTATGCGTTATTTTGCGATTTATTTGCTTAATAGACTTGATTTTTTATACAGTTATCTTTAAAATGCTTCAGATGTTAAGGGTATTTATTAACTTAATGATTTGAAATGAAAAAAACCCCAAAATAAGTTGGAGCTTAATTGGGGCTTAAGTTAGAGAGTTAACAATTATCTTTGATAAAAAATAATTTGAAATGTTGGAGCATTTCAAACAGGAATGGAAGTGAGAACGTCCCTCTTCCTTGATTATGAAGCTCTGCGTTTGGGTGCAAGCATATATTTTTTGTTAAAACGCATATATTCTACCTTACAAGTGCATCGTAATCAAATAAATATCGTTCTCCTAACTTGATAGGAGGTCATATGATCTGTTGTTCATTACCTAAGGCGGTGCATGTAAATGCATATTATCGCTGGAAAAAAGGACGTTTAGAACGCGTTAGTGAACATTGTCGTCGTTATCCTAGACGATAATAATAAGAAAAAAGGATTTAGGTATTTGCTTGAAAGTAAGTGCATTTGTCCAAATTTTTAGCCCTACAGTAGTAGGGCTTTTTTGTGTAACCATTCCAAATTGTTACAGTTTTAAGTTCTTAGTTTTAATTGCTCAAGGATTATTCTCACCCATTCTTTTCTTTTATTATTACTTCTAGGTAAAGGGTGATAATAAGCAAAGCCTTCTTTTTTCCAACCAATTAATTCAGGATTATTAAGTCTATTAATTGCTTGCTGGGAAAGTTTTTTTAATCCTTTATTCACACCCCAAGCAACAATTACAGGTACATTAGGGACAAATAATTGATTAAATTCATCCATTCTACTTTCATCAAAAATAGAGTGTTTAAAACCATCAAGCTCTAAATGTTTATAGAGTTTTAAAAATTTATTATTCTTTGTTTCAGAAAGATCTGACAAGTTCAAAACCCTAGCATAGTTATATTGACGTTTCCCACCGGTAGTGTCATTCATGATTTTCATAATCTGTTCTTGAGTATTATCATGTAAAGCCTCAACCATAATATTTGTGTCTTGAGGATCTTTAATTGATTTTTGAATGTCTTTTTGCTTATGGGTGACGACATTATCATTAATTACCCAGTTTCCATTGGTATCTTGCTTTAAAGGTCTAGAACTACCAGGATTCATCATAATCACCATTAAGTCTGGTTCAGTTTGAGCAGTACCAACACGCTTAATATCTAAAAATATTCTAAATTTTTTTTCACCTAGCGTTGGAACATCCTCTTTATAATACACTCCAAAATATTCAAACTTTTTGTTAGATATTATCAATTCCTCACACTAAACCCCACCCCCATACCCTAAACGAGTTACCCTCCAATAACAACCCCCATCCCCCCAACTGCACAAATACCCATCACACTCCAAAAAAATAAATAAACCAAAACAAGCAAAAAGCAAAACAAAACCACTACAAAAGATTATTTATTTAATCTTTAGTGTATAATAAGGCGTTTTTTTGCATATTTATAGGAAATATGAAATGACTAAAAAAGTTATTTTTATTGGAGCAGGTGGTTATGCAAAGTCTGTACTAGATTCTCTTGATAAAGAACAATATGAGTTTTGTGGATATATTGATCATCTAAAGTCTATAGGGACAGAGCACTTTGGTTTTCCCGTTTTAGGAAACCACTTAACAGATATTAAAAATTTACAGAATTATTATTATTTTGTAGCAATTGGAAATAATGAATTAAGAACAAAAAACTATTTATTATTAAAACAACAGCATTGCCAGGTAATTAACGTTATTGATAAAACAGCCATCGTAACATCTACTACTTCAATGGGTGATGGGGTTTTCATTGGAAAAATGGCCATTGTAAATGCTGGAGTGACTTTAGGGAATAATGTCATCATCAATACAAGAGCATTGGTCGAGCATGGTGTAACAGTGTCTGATCACTGTAATATTTCCACAAATACCACCTTAAATGGTGATGTTGTCATTAAAGAAAAAACATTTGTTGGTTCTTCATCTGTAGTACTTGGTCAATTAACCATTGGTGAAAATGTCATGGTGGGAGCGGGTGCAGTTGTTATAAATAACATTGCCAATAATAGTGTAGCCGTCGGTATTCCAGCGAAAGTAATTAAACAAAATAAATAGAGGATTAAAATGAATCACGTATATATCGTTGCAGAAATTGGTTGTAACCATAATGGTTCTCCAGAAAGAGCCAAGGAAATGGTAAAAGTTGCTAAAGAATGTGGTGTTGACGCTGTTAAATTCCAAACATTTAAAGCAGATAAATTAATTGCTAAATCAGCACCTAAAGCGGAATACCAAAAAGCAACAACAGGTAATGAAGATTCTCAATTAGAAATGACTCGTAAATTAGAATTGCCTTATGATGAGTTTGTAAAACTAGAAGAATATGCACGTTCTTTAGGTTTAGGTGTTTTTTCAACGCCATTTGATTTTGAATCTATTGAGTTCTTAGCGGATCAAAGACAAAAAGTTTGGAAAATCCCATCAGGTGAATTAACAAACCTACCTTATTTAGAAAAAATTGCACGTTTATCAATTGAAGGCAAGCAAATTGTTATTTCGACAGGAATGGCAACAATTGAAGAAGTTAAAGATGCGTTACATATTTTAGAAATTAATGGTGTACCTAAAAAAGATATTACTATTTTACATTGTAATACTGAATACCCAACGCCATTTGAAGATGTAAACCTTAATGCCATTAATCAATTTAAAGAACTTTTCTCTGAATACCAAATTGGTTTTTCTGACCATTCTGCAGGATTCTTTGCCGGTATTGCCGCGGTACCTTACGGTATTACATTTATTGAAAAGCACTTTACCTTAGATAAAGAGCTTCCAGGCCCAGATCATAAAGCTTCAGTAACCCCTGAAGAATTAAAAATGTTATGTGAAGGGATTCGAGCTGTTGAAAAATCTTTAGGATCATCTGAAAAAATCGTAACAAAATCAGAAGCTAAAAATAAAATTGTGGCAAGAAAATCTATTATAGCTTTACACCCAATTAAAAAAGGTGAAGTGTTTACAGTGGAAAACCTTACAACAAAACGCCCAGGAAATGGTATTAGCCCAATGTCTTGGTACGATCTTTTAGGTAAAGAAGCACAACAAGATTTTGCGGAAGATGAACTTATTATTGATAGTAGATTTGAAAATCAATTAAGCTAAAAGGAAGAAATAGAATGAAAAAGGTTGCAATTATTCCAGCAAGATCAGGTTCTAAAGGTTTACCAAATAAAAATATTTTATTATTAGGTGATAAACCATTAATTGCTTATTCTATTGAAGCTGCAATTAATTCAAAGGAATTTGAAAAAGTTATTGTTACAACAGATTCTTTAGAATACAAAGATATTGCCGAAAAATATGGTGCAGAAGTTATTATGCGAAGTGAAGAGCTTTCAAATGATACGGCAACAAGTTTTATGGTAATAGAAGATGTATTAAATAAATTAGACATTCCTTGTGATTGCTTTATGTTATTGCAACCTACTTCACCTTTTAGAAATGAAAACCATATTAAAGAAAGTATTGAATTATTTGAACAAAACTCAGATAAATTTAATTTTCTAGTATCAATGGAAGAAGCGCATAAAACAGCAAATCTAATTAAAGTTATTGAAGAAGATATGAGCTTAAAACATTATGATATGGATTTTTCAAATTACACTCGCCAAAAATATAAAGAATATGCACCTAATGGTGCAATCTTCCTGGCTAAGATTGATAACTACTTAAAACAAAAACACTTTTTCTCAAAAGATAGTATGGCTTATATTATGAATCAAGAAGATTCAATTGATATAGATAATAAATTAGATTTTGAAATTGCGATTTCAATTTTAATCAAACGAAATAAAAAGAAAATTTTAGCTAAAAGCATAAAAGATCAAATTGCTAAAAAAGAAGATAAGTTTAATAAAAAAACAGATATTACCCTTATCGGCCATTCAATTATGGATAATTGGAAATTAACAAATTTCCATAATTTATCCGTCAATAATCTCGGTATTTCAGGAATCAGTACCACAGAGTATCAACAAGATATTTTAGATAAAAATAAAATAACCTATTTAAGCCCATATACATTTTTAATGGTGGGTACCAATGATATCGTTGATGAAAACTTAACAGATGAAGATATTATAAAAAACATTAACCATTTAATAGATTCTCTCTATTTGATTAATCCAAAAACTAAAATTTACTTTCTGGAAATGACTTCTGTGCTCTTCCGTATGGATAGACCTAAAAATAGAATTTTTAATCTTAATAAAAAAATAAAAGCCAGTATTGAAAATAAAGTACATTATGTGGAATTAAATAAATTTATGACGGATAAATTTGGTAATTTAGATGCAAAATATACTGTTGATGGCTTACATTTTAGTGATAAAGGTTATGAAAAATTAGAAGAAATTTTAACAAAGGAAATTAAACGATGAAAAAAGTATTATATGTAACAGGCTCAAGAGCTGAATACGGCATAGTGAAACGTTTATTAAAAAAATTACAAGACGATACGAATATTGATTTTTCTCTAATTGTTACAGGAATGCATTTAAGTCCTCAATATGGTAATACTTACAAAGTTATTGAAGAAGATGGCATTAATATTGATTATAAAATTCCGATTACTTTAAATAGTATTAATAACCAAGCCATTATTAGCTCAATGGCGGAATGTTTGGATAAATTTGGAGCTCATTTTCAACAGCACCATTATGATGCTGTTATTGTATTAGGGGATCGTTATGAAATTTATAGTGTTGCCATTGCTGCCGCTATGCATAATCTTCCTTTAATTCACCTACATGGTGGAGAACAAACGCTAGGTAATTATGATGAATTTATCCGTCATAACATTACAAAAATGGCGAAATTACATTTAACTGCGACAGAAACTTATCGCCAACGTGTTATTCAATTAGGTGAAGCACCTGAAACAGTAGTAAATGTAGGTTCTCTCGGTGCTGAAAATGGATTATTACTTGATTTACCAACTAAAGAAGCATTAGAACAAAAATGGGGACAATTTAAACGCCCATATTTTATGGTGGCATTCCATCCAGAAACACTTAATTTAGCCTCTATTAAAGAACAAGCAGAACATCTTATTAACGCATTAGATAAATTTAAACATCAATATGATTTTGTTTTTATTGGTTCAAATGCTGATACTCAATCCGATATTTTATTTGATGCTTTTCAACAATATACTCAAGATAATAACTTTAAATTTTTCACCTCTGTAAAACCTGAAGAATATTTAGCATTAATTAAATATTCAAAAGGTTTAATTGGTAATAGCTCTTCTGGCTTATTAGAAGCGCCAAGTTTAAAAGTAGGGACTGTAAATATAGGTAATCGTCAACAAGGACGAGTACGAGGAGAAAGTGTTATTGATGTTGCATTAACGCAAAAAGACATTGAAGCAGGTATTACTAAATTAATATCAAAAGAGTTTCAAGAAAAACTAAAATCAGCGGAAAATCCCTATTTACAAGAAAATTGTTTAGAGAAAGCGTATTCAACGATTATAAAATTTATAGAGCAAGATAATTCAGCAACAAAATGCTTTTTTGATTTGCCTTAATTCTTGATGAAAAATTTATTTTAAGAAATAAAATTTTTAATGTTTGATAGATAAGGATCAAATTTAAGTGAAGAGTTCTTTTGATACTTGATAGGGATTAGAGTATAATCCGCCGGTTGGTTATATCTTTAGAGGTACTTTTATGAAAATTGCAATTATTCCAGCAAGAGCGGGATCCAAAGGTGTTAAGCATAAAAATTTACAAGAAGTGGGAGGTATTTCTTTAGTAGGAAGAGCTGTGTTAGCTGCCATAAAAAGTGGATGCTTCGATGAAGTCATTGTTTCATCTGATGGTGAAGAAATACTCTTGGAGGGTGAAAAATATGGAGCAACACCTCATAAACGCCCAAGTGAATTAGCACAAGATAATACCAGAACAATAGATGTCATTATTGATGTTTTAAATAGCAAGAAAGTAACTTCTGGAGTGACTACACTGTTACAACCAACAAGCCCCCTTAGAAATGAATTAGATATTCAAAATGCTATGGCATTATTTCAAACCGGGGTATTTAAATCTGTAGTATCCGCTTGTGAGTGTGAACATCATCCTTATAAAAGTTTTGCTTTAGAAGGTAATCAAGTGTTACCTATTAGTAAAATTTCAGATTTTGAAGCCCCTCGTCAATCTTTACCAAAAATGTATCGGGCAAATGGCGCAATTTATATTAATGATATTGAAGCCTTAATCCAAGAAAAAGGCTTTTTTGCTACGCCACAAGGTTTCTATTTAATGCCTGAAGAACGTTCTGTTGATATTGATACAATGAAAGACTTAAAGGTGGCTGAGTTGTTGATTGGTAAAGGTTTTTAATGAAATTAATCAAAGATAGCATTATTTATGTTGGTGGCGAGATTTTAAGTAAAATCATGCCATTTTTACTTATTCCTTACTTATCTAGAAAGTTAGGTGTAGAAGGCTATGGAGAATTATCTTATTACCAAACATTTTTAGCATTGTTTGCTATTATTGTTAGCTTAAGTCAAGATGGTGCAATTGCCCGTTATTTTTATGTTTATGGAAAGCGTTCATTAAATTTAGTTTTAAGAAGTGGTTATATATATACGAGTATTATCGGTATTATTATTTTTGCTATTTGTGCTCTTTTGCAATCAACAACCTTAATGTTTATTAGTTTTTGTGCAATATTTCAATCAGTTATTCGAGTACAGTTAAGTATTCGTCAGTGCCAAAAACAATCGTTATCTTATATTTTAATTCAAACATCATTGGCAATATTATCGGTAGTAATTACAATTTTATTGTTTGAAATTTATAATGCTAATTTAATTAACCTCCGCTTTATAGCTATATTATTAGCTAATTTATTAGTTTTTATTGGTGCATTTTATTTTTATAAAAAACAAGTTAATACACAACGAAAATTTAATTTAAAGCAGTATAAAATAGCCTTTTTATATATTGTTTCTTTTGGTTTACCATTAATTTTTCACCATGGAAGTTTCTTTATAAAGGGGCAACTTGATCGTTTCTTTATTTATCATGAATACTCTGAAGCACAATTAGGTATTTATGCTATGGGTGCTAATTTAGCCATTGTTATTACAACATTAATTTTAGCAGTGAATAAAGCAGTAGTACCTTATTATTTTGAAGCTATTAAAAAAAATAAAATTACCTTGAAAAATATCCATGTTATGAGTTTGATTTCTTTTTTATTAGTCCCTTTATTTTTTATGGTTAGCTATTTTGTACCTGAAAAATTATTTCTATGGGTTTTAGGGGAACAGTTTGTGGGAGTTAAATATTATTTTACAATATTTAGTATTTCATCATTATTAACTGTTCCTTATTTGTTTTTAGTAAATTACTTGTTTTATTATGGAAAAACAAACTATATTGCAATGTGTTCTATTATATCTACAATCTGTTACTTATTAATGTTATTAGGCCTATTAAAAGTAGGGGTTGAATATATACCGTATGCAAGTATTTTTGCAGCGATAAGTATTTTGCCTGTTTTATTATTTATGACTAAAAAGGTTTCTCAATGAAAAAAAAAATAAATTTAATTATTTGCAAAACGCCATTACAAGTATTAATTGCTGAAAAAATCATAGATTTATATCCAAATGAAAGATTTTATGGGGTTATGTTTCCATCAGTTGTTAATGAAAAGATAGAATTTTATGCAACTAGATTGAAAAAAAAATGTAATAAATTTGTTTTCATTAATAATAAAGTAAAACTTTTTATTATATTGTTATTTTTTAAATTTATTAATATAAGTCTTAATAATGTTTTTGTGGCAAGTATTGACTGTATATTACCCCAGTTAATTATAAGCAAAAATACTTTTAAGAAGCTTTTAACATTTGATGATGGTACCGCAAATATTGTAGGTTCTGGATATTTTTATAATGAAAAAATAGGATCAAAAAAAGTAAGATTTTTAAAAAAAATATTTAAGATAAATAAGACAATGCAAGATTTAAAAAAAATATCAACTAAGCATTATACTATTTATAATGAAATGCCTAATATTATAGATAATACAGAGTTTATTTCTTTATTACCAACTGATTTTAGTATAAATAAAAGCATAAAAAAAATAAAGATATTTTTAGGACAACCTATTTTTGAATTAAAAGATGGTCTATCTTATGAAGAAAAGAAAAATAAAAATAAAAAATATACGAGTAAAGTAATAGAAGAAATAGGTATTGATTATTATTTTCCACATCCAAAAGAACAATATCATATTGATAACGTTGACTATATTTATAGTAAGTTTATTTTTGAAGATTGGATTTTAGAGCAAATAAGATTAAATCCAACAATAAAGTATGAGGTGTATTCGTTTTTTTCCTCTGTAATTTTTAATATAAAAGATATACCTAATGTGTCAGTGTATTCTATTAAATTTAATTTTGATAAGTGGCTAAATAAAGAATATGAGTTAGTTAATAAATTTAACATAGATATTATAGATAGTTTTTAATTTTAGATTGAATAGATAATAGAGTTGAGTGTATGTCTTATTGTTATATTCACAGATTTTTAAGGTGTAGTTATGGTTTATATATGCTTTTTACTGTATGGTTTTGTTACATTAAAGCTTTTTGATTACTATAGAAATATAAAGTATATTGATTTTTTCTTATTAATGCCTTTTGTATTTATATGGGTATTAATTGTTGGAGGGCAGTTTTCAGTTGGTACTGATTATTTTACGTATTTAGATCATTTTATAAATCTAAGTTATAATAAAATTTTACTAAATAAAAATGAATATTTTTTTATTTATTTTATAGAGTTTTGTCAATATATTGGAATTTCTGGGCAAGGATGCTTTTTTATTATTGCATTTATTGAGGTTTTAATTCTTATCAAAATTTTATATGTTGTTTTTGGTGAAAAATCATGGCATATATTTTTTTTTGTTTTTATTTGTTTTAGTACTGTTTTTAATAATCAGATGAATGCTATACGACAATATTTTTCTGTATACATTTTTTCATTATCGGTAGTGTTTTTTTTAAAGAATAATTATTTTTTATCTTTTATTTTATATAGTATATGCATTGGCATTCATCGATCATCAATTTTTTTATTTCTAATTTATCTTTATTTAATTTTTGTACAGAATAAATTTGATAATAAGTTTATTTTAGTTTTGATGGTTTGCTTTGGTGGATTGCTTGCTAATATAAATATTATAGGATTTATTAGAGAAGTAGCGTCATATATAGGATATGACACTTATGCAACATCCTCTTATGTTAATATTATTCCTTTAAAATTTAAAATAATAAAATTTTATTATATACCATACTATATATATATAATTTTTAATATATCAAAGTATTCATTAAGCAGATTTGAAAAAAAGATTTTTAATTTAGGGGTGTTCGCTTTTTCAATAAAGTTAGCAATGTTAAGTTTAACTATTTTGAATAGGTTTAGTTTTTACTTTGAAATATTGATGATATTTCCATTGGTTATTTTTATTTTAAAATCAAAAGGAAGTAAAGATAATTTTGTAAAAATATTATTATGTTTCTCTATGTTTACAATTTATATGTTGAAAGTGACTATTTTTGCACAAAGAGAATATTTATACCAATCTATATTTTTTTAAAATATAATAAAAATAAATGTATTAATGTGTAAAACTTAATATCTATGATGAATTAATATGATGAATCTTAGAGTGATGAATTTATCTTAAATTATATAGTTAATAATCGAATTACTACTAATATTTATGGCTAAATAGTAAAAAATAATGCCAATAAAAATGGGGTTAAGTAAAAGTTGAAATATGGCTTTGAAATATGCTAAAAATGATATTTTTATTATTACTGGTAATGGAGTTGAATTTAAAATATAGAATAAATTATATAGATCATTTTTGGTGAAATCCTTTGTTAGATATTATAAATGCTAGAAGGAGATAGATATAAAAATTTATAATGTTCGGAAAGTTATTCATAATTGGAAGTTAATTATGAAGGTATCATCAATAAAGGTAGAATGTAAAATAGATTTATTAAAAAGTAGATGAAAGATTTAGTTTAGGTTCTAAATTGTCTACTCGAGAAAAAATATTCTTATCTTGAATTTGTAAAAAATGTTTAGTTATGTAAGAAAAAATTTTAACTAAAAATTAGGGATTTCCTTATAAAAGTTTAATTAAATTAATGTTTCGGATGGAAAATGAATAAAAAGATAACAGTCGTCGGAGTAGGTTATGTAGGCCTATCAAACTCATTATTATTAGCGCAACATAATAAAGTGATCGCATTAGATATTGATGAATCTCGTGTAGAAAAGTTAAATCAACGAATTTCACCAATTACAGCAGATAAAGAAATTCAAGAATATATCGTAAAACCAGAATTAGATTTTACGGCAACATTAAATAAAGAAGAAGCTTATAAAAATGCTGAATTTGTTATTGTGGCAACGCCAACAAACTATGATCCTAAAACAAATTATTTTGATACATCTACTGTAGAAGCCGTAATTAAAGAAACTAATGCAATTAATCCAAATTGTACAATCGTAATTAAATCAACTATTCCAGTAGGTTTTACTAAAGAAATTAGTGAAAAACTTGGTGTCAATAATGTAATTTTCTCTCCAGAATTTTTACGTGAAGGTAGTGCTTTAAAAGATAACCTTTACCCATCTCGTATTATCGTAGGTGAACAAAGTGAAAGAGCCCAAACTTTTGCTAATTTATTAGTAGAAGGTGCGTTAAAAGAAAATATAGATGTATTGTTTACCGACTCCACAGAAGCCGAAGCTATTAAACTTTTCTCTAATACCTATTTAGCCATGCGTGTAGCTTATTTTAATGAGCTAGATTCATACGCCATGAAAAATGGCTTAAACACTAAACAAATTATTGAAGGTGTATGTTTAGATCCTCGTATTGGTAGCCATTATAATAACCCATCATTTGGCTATGGTGGCTATTGCTTACCAAAAGATACTAAGCAGTTAATGGCAAACTTTGAAGATGTACCAAATAATATGATCAAAGCCATTGTTGATGCGAATCGAACTCGTAAAGATGTGATTGCGGATGATATTTTAAGTAAAAATCCAACCGTTGTTGGTGTATATCGTTTAGTGATGAAATCCGGTTCTGATAACTTCCGCTCATCTTCTATTCAAGGCATTATGAAGCGTATTAAAGCGAAAGGTATTGAAGTTGTAGTTTATGAACCTGAATTAAAAGAAGAGCATTTCTTCCACTCGCGTAATATTAAAGATTTAAAGGAATTCAAACAAATTAGTGACATTATTATTACCAATAGATTGGTTGAAGAATTAAATGATGTGCAAGATAAAACCTATACAAGAGATTTATTTGGTAACAATTAGAATAATATCTTTAATAAAGGAATAATTAAATGAAAGAAAATATCCATAATAAATGTAAATTATCAATAATTGTTCCTACTTATAATCCAAAAGAATATATATTTTGCTGTTTAAAAAGTATATTGAATAATGACTTAAGTATTGAAGAATATGAAATTATCGTTATTTATAATGGTAAAAAAAATAGATTATATAATGAGCTAAGCAGTTTTTGTTCAAAATACCATCATATTAACTTGCTTTATACATCTATAGCTGGAGTATCAAATGCAAGGAATATAGGGTTAAATAATTCTAATGGACAGTATGTTTCTTTTATCGATGATGATGATTGGATATCACCAAACTATTTAGTCAACATGTTAAATTTAGCCGAGGATAATGTTATTGTATGTTCTAATGTTAAGGCTTATAACGAAGGCTCTGGTTTATATATTAATGATTATATAGGAATGGAATTTAATAAATTAAAAGAAAATAAAAGTATAAAAAATAGTGTTTTTAATTATAGAAGGTTTTTGTCAAGTTCTTGCTGTAAGATAATTCCAATGGATGTAATTAATAATGTGAGATTTAATACAAAAATAAAATTATCAGAAGATTCTTTATTTATGTTTGAAATTTCAAAGAATATAAAGTTTATAACATTATCTGATGAATACTCAATTTACTATAGGAGAGTTAGGGAATTATCTTGTTCAAATAAAAAACAACGGAAATTTTTCTTATTGGGTCAGCGATTTAATGTTTTTTTAGCTTATATTAATTTATATATTTCAAATTCTAAAAAATATAATTTTTTATTTTTTATTTCAAGATTAGTTGCAACATTTAAACATGTTTTAAATATTTTCAAATTGTAGGTTTTTATGCAAAAAAATACACATTTAGTATCCATTATTACCCCTTCATATAACAGTGCAAAATATGTTGTACAAACAATAGAATCGGTATTAGCTCAAACATATCAAAATTGGGAAATGATCATTGTAGATGATTGTTCTACTGATGATTCCATTGATGTTATTCAATCTTTTGTTAAGAAGGATAATCGTATTAAATTATATCAATTAGGAAAAAATTCAGGGGCCGCAGTTGCTAGAAATAAAGCTATTGAACTTGCTCAAGGAAGTTTTATTGCATTTTTGGATAGTGATGACCTTTGGACTTCTGATAAATTAGAAAAGCAAATAGAGTTTATGCAAAAAAATAACCTTATTTTAAGCTATACAGGTTATGAAATTATGGATGAGTTTGGAAATAAAACAGGTGAGTTTGTACCTCCTACTAAATTAAGCTATAAAGATTTATTAAAAACCTGTTCTATTGGTTGTTTAACTGCAATTTATAATGCTGATATTCTTGGTAAAGTGTATATGCCAGTAGTACGCAAACGACAAGATTATGCTTTATGGTTAAAGATCTTACGACAAGGTTATATGGCTTATGGAATGACTGAAATTTTAGCACGTTATAGAATTCATAGTAGTTCTATTTCAGCCAATAAAATTAATGCTGCGCAGTATCAATGGAAAATTTATCGTGAATGTGAAAAATTAAATTTGATCAAAAGTTGTTATTATTTTATTCAGTATGCGGTGCATGGGGTTATTAAACATAAATTTAAGTATTCAAAAGATTAGAATGCCTTTTGCTCAACCAATCCAACTAAGGTATAATCACCACCCGTAAAACGAAGCTTACTTATAAATCTCTTTAAATTGTAACTTCTTCATTTAAAGAGATTTTTTATGCTTAAGGGCTTAAAAAATGATTTTAAGCTATAACGACTTTCTATAATCAACAAGTAATTTATATGAAAAAACAACTCACCCGTAAAATCGCAAAATTTCTTATTCATCCAATCACCAAATTTATCGTGATTGCCTTTTTTGCCTTATATCTACCAGCCCAAATGGCTTGGAAACCACAATGTTTGGCTGATATTGTGACAAACGATGCCCGTGTATATAGCTTAATTGTGATGTTGGCGTTGTTTCTTTCTAACATGGTATTAAATAATAAGTTTTTCCATCACTTAAGAAACCTTAATTTCCGTTATATTTTACCGGTTTATTTACTTCTTTCTGGAGTGATGTTCGGTGTATTACTAATTTTACGCGAGCCTTATTCTTTAAAATTTATTACACCATCTTGGCTTTCAATGCTGTTGGCATTTTTACTGTATGGTATTGTGGAAAAATATAGTTGCCGTCGTCATGTGGCTTATGTGCCTTGTGGAAATTTAGCAACTGTCCCAGTTATTAAAAAAGTAACGTGGATTAAATTAGAAAAACCAAGTTTAGAAAATGTTGAAAAGTTTGATCTTATTGCCGCAGATTTACGAGCGAACCTTTCTGATGAATGGCAAAAATTTTTAGCGGAAGCCACCTTAAAACAGATCCCTGTTTATCACTCGAGCCGTTTATTAGAGATTTTAACGGGCCGTGTAAAAATGGATCACCTGTATGAAAATAACTTGGGTTCATTATTGCCATCTAAAACTTATCAAGTGATTAAGCGTATTTTAGAATCGGCATTAATTATTGCTTCTTTCCCAATTACCTTACCGATTATGCTTATTACAGCACTTGCCATTAAATTAGAAAGCCCAGGTGATGCAATGTTTTTACAAAAACGTGTAGGCCAAGGCGGTAAAGAATTTACGATTTATAAATTTAGAAGTATGTGTAAAGACTCTGAAAAAGATGGTTCTCAATTTGCGCAAGCTAATGATATGCGTGTAACGCGTATTGGTAAATTTATTCGTAAAGTACGTATTGATGAATTACCGCAGTTCTTTAATGTATTAAAAGGGGATATGGCATTAATCGGCCCTCGCCCAGAACAAAAAAGTTTTGTTGATGAGTTTGATAAAATTATTCCTTTTTATAGTTACCGCCATATTGTTAAGCCAGGAATTTCTGGTTGGGCACAGGTAACCCAAGGCTATACAGCAGATGCTGATGAAAGCCGAATTAAATTAGAATATGATTTCTACTATATTAAAAACTTTTCATTCTCTATGGATTTATTAATTATCTTTAAAACCATTATGACGATGTTGACTGGATTTGGGGCTCGTTAGGAAAAAAGAATGTTATAAAAATTATTTATGAATAGTTTATTTTTAATAACTATATTTTTATATTTTATTATGAGGTTTATAAAATTGAAAAAGATTTATATGATTTGTTTATTTTTACACTCAATAGTTACAACTTATATTCTTTTACCTAAAGTAGATATGGTTTTAATAAACTATTTATTAGGTGTTATCTTAATGTATTCTTCTTATCTAATTATATTAAGATTGTCAAAAGTACTATTTATATTTTATATTTCGATATTATCAATTTTTGTTATATTAATATTGCCTACTATTTTATTATATGGGGAAATAGGTAAGGGAATGTTAATTTCTTTATTTGAAACAAATTTAGTTGAAAGTAAAGAGTACTTGCTAACTTTACCTTTTTTATATATTTTATATTCAATGTTGTATTTTTTATTTTCTTTATTCTTAATATTTTTAGCTATAAAAAATGATAAGTTTTATTTTAATAAAAAAATTCTTACTTTTTTGATTGTTCTTTTCTCTTTTCTATCTTTATATAATCCAATTTTAAAAATAATAAAAACTAAGAAAGATAATATTAATTACTTTGAAACTATATATGAATCATATAATCCATTAGGTAAATATCTTTATGATATATATTTTTATTTTTTTGAATATAAAGTAGAAAAGGAAAAGATATTATCACAATCTAAAATTTCTCATTGGAATATTATTTCTAGTAATCCTAAATATAAAAATTATGTAGTAGTAATAGGAGAAAGTGCCAGAAGAGATTATTTATCAGTATACGGGTATCAAATAAATACAACACCTTTTTTAAATTCAGTTAATGGTTTGTTTTTTAGAAACTATATATCTGCAGCTGCTCACACAGTAACTTCATTACGTAGAATGCTAATTCAGAATGAAAGGAAAGATAATGAAGTAAAAATTAATGAAGGTAATAATATCGTTTCATTAGCAAATAAGGCAGGATTCAAAACTTATTGGTTGTCAAATCAAGGTTTTATAGGTAAATGGGATTCCCCTATATCTATTATAGCTTCTCCGGCGAAATATCATTTTTATGCAAACCATAAAGATTCTAGTGAAAGTTTATCAGATAGAGTATTGCTTCCTATTTTTGACAAAACGTTATCAGATCCAGTAAGTAACGAAACTCCAAGAATGATTTTCATACATCTTATAGGTTCGCATGCTAATTTTTGTTCACGAATAACTGATGATTATAAAATAAAACCTATTTATAGTAATGCATCAAAAGCAATGTCTTGTTATTTAACATCATTAAAACAAACTGACGAGTTTTTAAAAGAGATTTATACTAAATTAAAAAAGAAAAATGAAAGTTTTTCATTAATGTATTTTTCAGATCATGGTTTAGCTCATACGTCTAAAAATGCAAAAAATACTAGTTTGAGACATGGAGATTATAAGCAATCAGGGTATCGTGTACCTATGCTTATACTTTCTAGTGATGATAAGAATAAAAGTTTTATCAATGCACCTAAGTCAGGTTTTAATTTTGTTAATCATTTTTCTAAGTGGGCTGGAATAAAAGAAAAAAGTATCAATAATGATATACCATTCTTTTTTACAGATAATGCTGAAAATATAAAGGTTTTTAATTGGCAAAGTAAAGATTTTCAAAAATTAGAGAAAGATAATGCTTTTAATTATATGGATATATCAATTACTTCAATTTCAGGAAATGTTTGTTATAAAGATGAGAATTTAAAAATTACTAATAATAATGGTTATTTAGTATATTCTATGGATATAGATAAGGCTAAAAAAAATTAATTCAAATAAGAATAATCGATTTTATTTGCATTTGTATAAGAAAGATCAAAAGACTAAATTTGTTAATAATGATTTTAAGGCTTCATTTATTTATGAAGGTAAAATAGCTTGGATAATTAAGAAACCAGATTTATTAAATGTAAAAACAATAGCAACAGGTATTTTTAATACCAAAACTAGAAAAAGTTTAATTGATATTCGTTTTCCTTTAAATAAATGTTCTTAAACTTAAATACAGGACTTAAGAATAACCTTAAGTCCTATTTTTTTAATATTTATAAATGAATAACTTATTCCACAGTCACAGACTTCGCTAAGTTACGTGGTTGATCTGCGTCATTAAAAGCTTTTCATTCTCCATGGATTTATTCATTATTTTTAAAACCATTATGACGATGTTGACAGGATTTGGGGCGCGTTAGTTTAGAGGGATTTAGTTTGAAGAAAAGCGGCTTTCTTTTATAAAGGAGGTCGTTTTTTTACTTCAAATTTAGGGAAATATTTTTTATAGGATATTGTAAAAAACTTTTAAATATCATATAAATAGCAAGCCTAAATAACATGTTTATTAGGTGGTTTTTTGTTTTATTTTTAATCACTGGAGATTTTTGTGATTATTAATAATATTAATGGAATAACTGAGAATAGTTGTAAATGCGGTAGTTGGTTGCTGCATTGGGCTAAGTTTAGTGGTTCAAAAATTCCTTGTTGTTGTGCGGTTTATGGTTGTAATGAGGAAGCAAAAGTGGGGGCCCATGTAAACAAAGAGGGAGACCACGGCCATTGGTACATCGCCCCTCTTTGCCATAAGCATAATCAAACTAAAAATGAGATGTTGAATTTAAAAGGAGATACAAAGTTAGTACCCGCAGTGGTTGAGGAAAGTTGTGGTAAATAGAATAGAGAGTTTGAAGGTCAACGAGGAGTTGGCCTTTTTGTTGGGGTGTTTTTTAGAGATTTTTGGTTTGTATATTTCAGTGAGACGGGACTGGGATACGGGCTGTTTCACAGCCCTAGCCAGCCCCCTACCAGATCTTATATATTTCAATGGGTTATAAATAAAAATTTGTTGTTTCTAGTTGGTTTTGTTGTAACAAAACGCTTTGAGATTTTTATTGCCTTTCGGTTAAACATTACGCTCAATGAGACGGGCAGAAAGGCGTCGCTACGCTCCTGTTCTGCACCTACAAAATTTTATATATTTCAATTGGTTATAAATTTTTTATGATATAAAAAATCATGATGGGGATTTGGGATAAAAATAAATGATATTGTTGTGGAGAGTACGGAGGTAGCGTTCACTCGTAACATTTCGGATTACGGTCAGTTTTAACTTTAGGCTACCCCACGATCGCGGGTTATTTTATATTATTTTTTGTATTAGTGAAAAGGGAATTATAGTTTTTTATTTGGTTATTAATTGCTATAATTTCCAACATTCGAGGAGTAAACGAATTTTATTTTTTGTGTACCTCTAGAGCGTAATAAAGCCCACATGACTGTGGGCTTTTTGTTTTTGTGTATAAATTTATCTTAGGCATAAAAAATATTAGGAAGGTTTTTGTCAATTAAGTTATAATCATTTTTCCAATCGAATACCAATCATAAACTTTATAGAATTCAGCAATCATGAAAGAAACAAAAATTAAATTAAATCCTCAGGACTTAATTGATATTTCTTTTGAGCAATTGGGTACAAAAGAAAAAAAGTGGGTGACTTCTGTTCATGATAAAAGTAAGCGTTATTTATTAAAATTTTCGAAAGCTTCAACTGGAGAGCATTGGTCTGAATATATAGCATATAAACTTTGTAGGGTATTAAATATCCCTTGTGCTACATATGAAATTATTAATTATGCTGGTAGGTGGGCTGTCATTTCAGAAAATTTAATAGAAGATGGTTATGAAATGGTTATGGGAAATGAATTTTTATATAAATGTTTTCCAACGGTGTATCCTCAACCAGTAAATTTTTGTTCTCGCATTAATCAGCATACTATTTCACAGGTAAAACAGGGGTTGGAAAATGTTCAAATTAAAGAATCTTGGGGATTCCCTAGTAATTTTACATCTTTTGATATCTTCTGTGGTTACTTATTATTAGATGCTTTGATAAGTAATCAAGATAGGCACCATGAAAATAGAAATCGTATTAAAAATGTTATCAAATAAATTAATTTATCTAGCTTATAAAAAAGCAGAACCTACCGGTACTTGGCATGTGATCGGTATTTTATCATTCGATAATGATTCGGAAGAGTATAACTTTAAATATACTCGAGGAGCATTAAGTGAATCCTTTAAGCCATTTAATGGTATGGATGATTTATATCAAGAATATCGTTCAAAAGAATTGTACCCATTATTTCAGAATCGAATCTTATATGAAAAACGCCCAGAATATAAGCAATTTATTAAATGGTTAGGCTTAGAACAAGGGGCTAATCCTATTGATATTTTGGCTCTTTCCGGAGGAAGACGAATTACAGATTCATTGCAGACATTTGGTAATGTTAAAGTAAATTCGGATAAAACATTTTCTCATTCATTTTTTATGCATGGATTAAGTCATCTTGATGACCATCAAATTGAAAAAATCGCTCAATTAAGTCAAGGTGAAAAGCTGTATTTGTTTTTAGATAAACAGAATGAATATGATCCTTATGCGGTTGGAATTAGAACGTCAGACCCTAAAAATTTTATTGGGTTTTGTCCTAGATATTTATCTAAAATAGTTTCCAAATTAATGGAGAATGATGCAAATAGTCTTAGATTAGAAGTTGAAATTCTTAATAATGAAGCACCATTAGAATATAGATTGAAATGTAAACTTATGGGTAAGATCCCAGATAATAAGAATATTGCTTTTCATATTGATGATGAGTTTTTACCTATTATTTAATTTAGTCTTGTTCCTTTGAATAATAAACCTAAGAAGTTGTGTTCAACATTTTACGTTTATAGCATTTAAGAAAGCCCACATGATTGTGGGCTTTTTGTGTTTATGTAATTTGTTTTAATATCCAATATCCAATATCCAATTCTTGGAGTTTTGGGATTTTATAAGCTTCTGTGTAATGCATATTTCAGTGAGGCGGGACTGGGATACGGGCTGTTTCACAGCCCTAGCCAGCCCCTACCAGATCTTATATATTTCAATGGGTTAATGGTTGTTTTGTGGGAAAATTTTTTTTCATAGGGTATTGAAATAATTCGATAAAATTATATATAGTGGTGGCCGAATTATGCTTTTAATTCGGGAAAATTCTGTTGTTTTTTATAATCTTATGGATGTTGTATGAGAGTTATAAATATTGATGATTCGGCGGAATATCGCTGTGGTAAATGTCATAGTTGGCTTGAGCATTGGTGTAAGTTTACGGGCCAGGATGTTCCTCGTTATTGTGCGGTGAAGAACTGTTACAATCCTCCTGAAGTTGGTGCCCATGTGGATAAGAGTGATCCTTGGGATGCCTTTTATTATATTGTTCCTCTTTGTTGTAAGCATAGTCAGTATCAAGGTGAGTTGGATCTTGAGAGTGGTACGCGTTTGGCGGTGGTGGAGCGGTGTTTTTCATGTGGTTAGTGGTTAGTTGTCACTTTCTTTGCTTGTGCAAAGAAAGTAATTAAAGAAACACACCCGGAGTTCTGTCACTTTCTTTGCTTGCACAAAGAAAGTAACCAAAGAAATGCACCCCGGTACATCGCTGATCCTCATTCATTCAAATTTTTCTTCACGGAAAATTTGTAAACTCGCTGCGCTCAAACAGTACAAATTTTCCTAAAAAATTTGATTCTCTCGGGCGCTGTACAGGGGACCCGGATCGGTTGCGGGGTTTGGATGTTGTAAATTTTAAAATGGAAACAATAAACTTAATTTATAACTTATTGAATTATAAAAAATTTGTAGGGGCAGGCTAACATGCCTGACCGCCTCACTGAAATATCCAACTCATAAACGTCAATAAAATCCCTAAAATGTTCTGTCACTTTCTTTGCTTACCTAAAGAAATGCATAAAAAAACATTCCTCTGTTATACTCCCCCCATGATTAACAAAAAATAAAATTACTATGCAATCCTTAACCTTAAATCCTGTTGCTATCATTCATTCTCCTTATAAACAAAAATTCTCTGTGCCACGGCAGCCAAATTTAGTGTCTGGTGGAACCGGTGTATTGGAATTATTACCCCCTTATAATTCACCGGAAAGTGTACGTGGGTTGGAGCAGTTTTCTCATTTATGGTTAATTTTTCAATTTGATCAGGTGCCGACGGGGAAATGGCAGCCCACTGTTCGTCCGCCAAGACTGGGTGGGAATCAGCGGGTGGGGGTGTTTGCTTCGCGGGCCACACATCGTCCAAATCCTCTTGGTTTATCGAAAGTGGAACTGAAAAAAGTGGAATGCCATAAGGGGAAGGTGTTGATTCATCTTGGTTCGGTGGATCTTGTGGATGGGACGCCGATTTTTGATATTAAGCCTTATATTGCTTATGCGGATAGTGAGCCTGAGGCAAATTCAGGTTTTGCTCAAGAAAAACCGGTGGCGCCATTGGCGGTGCAGTTTAGTGAAAAGGCGTTGTTGCAAATTCAGCAAAGGGAAGATCGATATCCTAATTTACAAGGTTTTCTGCATGATGTTTTGGCCCAGGATCCGCGCCCGGCCTATCAGAAGAATAAAGTTAGTGATCGAGTTTATGGGGTGGCTTTATATGATTTTGATGTGAAGTTTAGGGTGATGATGGATGTTGATGGTGGTGAGTTGTTGGAGGTTGTTGAGTTGGTGGGATAGTGTTTTGATATCAGAATCCAGGCACCAGATGACAGAAGACAGAAAGGTTTTGAGGATTTTAACAATTAATAGTAAATAAAGACTAACTACTTGATTTTAAAAAGAAAATGTAGGGGTCAAACAGGAGCGTAGCGACGCCTTTTGACCCGTCTCACGGAATACAATGTTTAAACGGAAGGTGGTAAAAATCTCAAAAATTTTTATTACAAGAAACCAACCTTAAATAACAACTTTCATCTATAACCCATTTAAATTAATAACATTTCTGTCTTCAGTCCTCTGGCCACTGATCCGCAAAAAGTAACAGAAAAAGTCTCGAGAATTTGTTGTTGTGCTGGGATAAATACGGCAACCAAAAATCAAAACGCTTTGAGATTTTTATAGTCTTTCGTTTAAAGATTACGCCCAATGAGACGGGTCAAAAGGCGTCCGAACCTGAAGCCAGACACCAGATGACAGAAGACAGATTTTTTGCATTTCAATGAGTTATAACACAAAACTCTCTTCTAAAACCAAAAGTTAATAAAAACAAAAAAATGATGTGACCGAACCTGAAGACAGAAGACAGAAATTTTATCTATTTCAATGAGCCAAAAACAAAACTCACTTCTAAAACCAAAAATAAATAAAAATAACAAAGCTCCGCGACCGATCCGGGGTCCCCGTATAAATTGCCTGAGCGACTTAT